>ENA-OQBD01000303-OQBD01000303.1-human-gut-metagenome-genome-assembly--contig:-NODE-303-length-27514-cov-8.146128_pt1 | contig 27514 bp, 26 predicted proteins | sample MGYA00242742_ERZ504543 | MGnify/ENA primary metagenome ERZ504543 (study PRJEB26092, sample SAMD00036239) | human gut metagenome | host: Homo sapiens | study: EMG produced TPA metagenomics assembly of...
ATGACCTTGCTGCGCTGGTGCTCCGGCTCAAAGGTGATATCCTGTCCGCCCAGCAGGATGCTGCCCTCGTCGGCGATGAAGCCGCCGGTGATGGCGTTGAACAGGGTGGATTTGCCCGCGCCGTTGGAGCCCACGATGGTGGCAAAGTCCCCGGCTTCCATGTGCAGGCTGACACCGTTCAGGGCCACTTTTTCATTGACCGTGCCGGGGTTGAAAGTCTTGTGCAGATCGTTCAGCTGAAGCATTTCCATCTTACTTTTCCTCCTTGCCGGTAGTCACGCGGCGGCGGCATGCCCCATGCTTGCGCTGCTCAAAGGCGATTTTTTCCTTGATGGCCGGCATCGAAATGGCGATGGCCACGATGATGGCAGACACCAGCTTCATGGCGGCGGCAGGCACATTGAAGCGCAGGGCCACAGCCACGATAAAACGGTACAGGCAGCTGCCGAACACCACGCCGATGATCCGGCGCAGCATGGTGCGCTTACCAAGCAGAGTCTCGCCGATGATGAGGGAAGCCAGTGCGATGGTCACCATGCCGGTGCCCACATTGATATCGCAGCTCTTCTGATACTGTGCCAGCAGGCCGCCGGAGAGGGCGCACAATGCGCCGGAAATGCACAGGCCCACCGTGATGGTGAAAGCCGGGTTGATGCTGGAAGCACGCACCATGGCAGCGTTGTCACCGGTAGCGCGGATGGACAGGCCCAGCCGGGTGCCCAGAAAGCCCAGCATCGCCGCACCGGCAAGCAGGATCATGGCCAGCGCGATGGCCAGCTTATACCAGCCGCCAAGGAAGCTCAATGAGCCCTTTGCCAGCGAGAAAACAGTGTCGGTCTTGACCAGCGACATGGTGGAGGAAAAGCCCATCACGGCCAGATTGATGGTGTAAAGGCCGGTGTTGACGATGATGCCTGCCATGATGCTCTCCACGCCAAGGCGGGTCTGCAGAAAAGCCGTAACAAAGCCGGAGCACACACCTGCCGCCATGGCTGCGAACAGGGCCAGAATGGGGTGGCCGGTCAGTGCTACCTGACAGGCCACGGCGCAGCCCAACGTGAAGCAGCCGTCAGTGGAAAGGTCTGCGATGTTCAGGATGGAATAGCTCAGGAACAGTGCCAGCGCCACCAGGGCATAAATACAGCCCAGTTCCAGCGCCGTCTGTAGAACGTTGAGCGAAAAGATACTCGCCAGCATGTGTGTGCTCCTTTTATGTTTCTTTTTGATTGGACGATTTAAAATGGCCTCCGCTTTTGCTCTGGCCATATTCAGCGGAATTGGGTTTTTATTCGGGATTCAGAAAAGCCTGCGGGCTTTTCTGAATCCCCTTTTCACGAGTAGGGTCGTGACGGAAAACGGCATTTGCAGCGCCGCTTTCTGCGAAAGCGCGGCGCTGTGGGCGGCGTCCTCGCCCTCTCAGGCGCTTACGCGCCAGCTCTCCCAAAGGGAGAGCCTCTGGCAAAGCTGCACACTTTGCAATTGAATCGAAAACTTTTCCTAAAGCCGCCAAAAGCTCCCCTTCGGGGGAGCTGGCAAAACCGTCAGGTTTTGACTGAGAGGGTACTTTTTTTAAGAGAAGTTCTCTGCGGTGGTCACTTTCACGATCTCGGTGCAGTAGGGCTTGAAGGCCTCCTTCACGGTGTCGAGGTCAAGGCCCAGCGCTTCGCATGTCTCGGTGTTGATGGTGACGATGCCGTTATCAAAGGTCTGGTAGGGCAGGTCTGCAGTGGTCTTGCCCTCGCACAGCAGCTCTGCCACCATATCGGCAGTGGCTTCGCCCAGCTGGACGTAATCCACGCCGTAGCCTACGAACGCACCGTTCAGTGCAAAGCTGTCGGCACCGGTGTAGTGCTGCACGCCTGCCTCGGTAAAGGTCTCGTAGATGGACAGCTCTGCGGTCATCACGGTGTTATCGGTGGGGGTGAACACGGCCTTGACACCGGCGGCGATCAGAGCCTCAGCCGCCATCTGCACCTCAGCGGTGGTGGTGCCGTTCTTCTCAATGTACTTGATGCCGTTGGCATCACAGAAAGCCTTGGCATCGGCAATGGCCTGGGTGGAGGCATCCTGACTCAGGTCGTACAGCAGGCCGATGGTGTCAATATCCGGGTTGACAGCGGTGATCAGCTTCATGATGGCCTCGGTGTTCAGTGCGTCGGAGGTGCCGGTGATGTTCTCCTCGCCGTCAAAGCCTGCAGCAGCGGGGTCGGTGACAGCAGAGTAGACAACGGGGATATCGGTATCCTCCACAGCGGCCAGCATGGTTGCGGCGGTGGGGGTAGCCACAGCCACGATCACATCCACGCCGTCCCCTACGAGGTCGGCACCGATCTGGTTCAGGTTGGACTGGTCAGCCTGTGCATTTGCGTAGTAGTCGGCGTAGTCGAAGGTAACGCCCTTCTCTGCCCCCAGCTCATCCAGACGGCTCTCCACAGATTCCACGATCTGGTTGAGGGAAGCATGATCCACATAGTTGACGATGCCAACCTTGAAGGTCTGACCGCCCTCCGCTGCGGCAGAAGCGGCAGCGGAAGATGCAGCCACGGTGCTGGAAGCGGAGCCGCCGCAGCCGGTGAATGCCAGTGCAGAAACGGCGGAAGCAGCCATAGCGGCCTTGAGGAAGCTGCGGCGGGAGATCATGGTAACGTTTTTCATAACAGTAAACTCCTTTCCCGGAGCGGGCGGCAAAAGTAAAAGACCCGCTCCCCTTGCGGGACGGGTCTTACAAATAAAAACGACCCTGTCCCTGTGTGTTATCCACAAGGACAGGATCGGTAAAGTTCGATTCTGCGGTGCCACCTTGCTTGCCCTGCTTTGCAAACTGCAGAGCCTCTCACGGAGAGCCAACACTCCCCTGTCCTGTAACGGAGACTTCCGTCCAAAGCTACTAAGGCTTGCTGCCCATTTGCCCGGCCCTCGGCGGCCCACGAAGCTCTGCCCCGCTCTCGCCCGTTTTCACTGTCCGGGCTCACTGAAGATGCGCTGTGCAGGTTCTCTTCCGCCTCATCGGTTTGATTGCATTATACACTTTATTGGCATAAAGTCAAGAGGAAATTTCAAAAATTTCTTTTTTCTACAGCACAAAGTCATTCTTCCGTGCATCAGGCCCGCTTTGTGCGGCGCTTGCGCCAGACGAAGTACGCCGTGTACGCCAGCCATACCACAATGCCGCCCAAGGTCAGCGGGCGGCTCAACCGGATGCCGTCGGGCTGGTAGACAAAATCGATGCTGTTTTCACCTGCCGGGCACAGCACAGCCATCAATCCCTCGTCCACCTCCACAATGTCGGCCTCCTGCCCGTTGATATAGGCCGTAAAGCCGTCATCGTAAGGCACGGAGAAGAACACGAGGTTCTCTTTTTCCAGCGTGATCTCGGCGTGGAAGCCCGAATTGTTCATCTGGAACACACTGGCAGCCGTGGCACGGCGCTCGCGGCAGTCCTGCACGTAGGACTCATAGTACAGCTCCTCCCGTCTGCCCTCCGGCAGATGGGTGAGGTACTTGCCGTAGACTGCAGCATCCTCGTCGGTAAGCACCAGTGCACGCATCAGCATGTTTGCGCGGGTGGCCTTGGCTGTTTCTTCGTACTCGGTCTGGGTGAGGTAATAGTCATAGGCAAAGCCCATGGGCACGTAGTTCGTGTTGCGGTAGACCGCATAGCCGTCCTTTGCAAAGGCATATTCCCAGCCGTCGTCGGCTTCGTTTTCAAAGTCGGTCTGCTTTTCCGGCGTGGTGATAAGGTACTCCACACTCAAAAGGCCCCGCAGTGCATAATTGGAAAGCTCCGGCTCACTGCGCACATCCCGCTTGACCCCCAGCGCCGGGTAGAAGCTGAGGATGCTGGGGGCCGCCGTGCTGCCAAAATACTGCAGGCAGCTCTTATCCAGCCACATACCGATGTTGTCGTGGATCTTGTACGTATCCACGCGGTAATCGCCTTCGGGCAGGTCGTTTTTCAACAGCAGGGCGCTTGTGTCCTGCTTCACAAGGTCGCTGTCGGTATACCACTGGCCGAACTTGCCAATGCCGATGTGCACCACGCTGAACAGGAAGGCAAACGCCAGCACTGCCGCCGTCAGGCGCTGGGCAAAGCGGCTGTCGCCCCGCCACTTCTGGCAGAGATAGCGGTACAGCAGCAGGCCCAGCAGGCCAAAGCCCAGCACCGCGCAGTACTGACCGGGGTTCTTGAGCACGCCGAACGACCAGCTGCCGGTGTCGCTGTCCTGCACCGGCACCACCGCAAAGGCCACCGTGGCGATCATCAGCCAGCTGATGCCGCGGGCCGGGCTGTCCAGATCGGTGTTGTGGTCTTCCAGCGCGTTCACGGTCATTGCGGCCAGCACCAGCACCGGCATATAGTACCAGCGCGCATAGTAGCTGGAATTGAGGGCGTAGAACGCACTGTTCAGGATGGGCACCAGTGCGAACACGGCGCAGGTGCCCACGATGCGCTTTTTACTGTCGCCGCACTTTGCTTTCCAGTAGGCCACGGCACCGGCCAGACTGCACAGCGGCAGATAGGCCGACATGCTGGTCCACTTGATCACGCCCTCCGACCAGATGGATGTGAGGTAGGGAGAATCCGGCGGCATGATCCAGCTGACGAGAATTGCAAGGTACTGCTGCACCTTGCTGTAGGTCAGAAAGCCCCATCCGGAGGAAAGGTCGATGGTGCGCGGGTTCTGCAAAATGGAGAGCACCGCAGGCACCAGCAGGATGCTGCCCATGGCAGCGCCCAGCAGGCTTTCAAAGGCCAGCAGCCCGAACTTTTTTGCAGTGAGACGGAAGTCCCTTGTGCTGAGCTTGCAGATGAAGTAGATGGCCAGAAATACCACCTGACCGATGAAGAAGAAGTAGTTGTTGACAAGATTCACCGCCACCCAGAACGCAAACCAGCTGCGGCGGTCGTTGTAAAGGGCCTCGTCCAGCGACCACAGCAGATACGGGAACAGCGCCACCACATCTACAAAGTGGTTGAAGAACACATTGTATACCGTAAAGCCGGAGAAGGTATACAGGCAGGCTCCCAGCACGGCGTAGTCGATATTTTTGACGTAGCGGCGCAGATACAGGTATGCACCGCCGCCCGCCACGGCAAACTTGAGCACCAGCAGCGGTACCATGAGGTAGGGCAGCCACCCCTGCGGGAAGAGCAGCGAGAACCAGAAGAACGGCGAACCATACAGGTAGAACGAATAGGCGTTCATCACGCCGCTGCCAAGGTCGGTAGCCCATGAGAAGGTATTGTGCACCGAGGTGAACGCACTGTCCGGGTAGCCTGCGCCCTTGATAAAGCCGTTCATATAGCGGTAAAAGCTGATCTGCTGGCTGTTGAAATCGCCTGCATAGTGGAAAAAGCCGCCGTCGATGATATAAAACGGCAGAAAGAACAGGGCCGCCGTGAGGGCACACAGGCCCACCGTCAGCCAGAATTTATCCTTTTTTTGTCCCAGCAGCTGCGGCTGCCGGGCAGTACCAGACCGCTCCATGGTTTCCTCTTTTCTCTGCCAAAGCGGCAGAAAGTTGGTTTGTTCTAGTATAGCACGAACACTGCGCAGAAAAAAGGGCTTGACAACGCTCTGCCGGACAGGTATGTTGGAGAAAAAAGGAGGAAGCTGCCATGCTGTACCCGTTCAGCGCCCTGCTGGCGCGCATGAAATATATTACCCGCTGGAGCCTGATGCACTCCACCCGGGCCGAATCTCTCAGCGAGCACACCTGCGATACCGCCCTGCTGGCCCACATGCTTTGCCTGATCGCACGGCGGTACACCGGCACGCCCTGCCGCCCCAAAACGGTAGCAGTGGCGGCGCTGTACCACGATGCGCCGGAGATCATTACCGGCGACATGCCCACACCGGTCAAGTACAGCAGCCCCACCCTGCGGGATGCCTACAAGGCGTTGGAAACCGAGAGCGTGCGCTGCATGACCGGCCTTCTGCCGGACGAGTTGAGCGAAGAGCTGTCCCCGTTCATCTCCGGGGAACTGCTCACCGCCGAGGAAAAGCGCCTGCTGAAGGCCGCTGACCGGCTGAGCGCCCTCATCAAATGCATGGAGGAGCAGCGCAGCGGCAACCACGAGTTTGACGCGGCGCTGGCCCAGCAGAAAGCGGCCCTGCAGGCCATGCACTGCCCGGAAGCCGACTGGTTCATAGAGCACTGTCTGCCCTGTTACACCCAGAATCTGGATGAGCTGACCCGGCAGCAGTAATATTCCCCTTACGGAAACGGCACCTCGCGCACGTCGTCCGGGTCGATGCCCGCTTTGCGCTGCTCTTCAAAAACAGCATCGATCAGCTCGTCCAGATCTTCCAGATGGGTCAGGGTGCAGCAGTAGCGGCGCAGATTGGCCGCACCTTTCAGCCCCTTCATATAGTGCATGGTCTGAGAGCGGGCCTGCGGCATGGCGACGAACTCGCCCTTCTGCTCCACCATCTCCTCCACCTGACGGCGCAACGCATTCATGCGGGCCTGCAGGTTGGGTGCCTTGGGTGCGGGCAGGCCTTCAATGGCGGCGTTCACCCGCTCAAAGAGCCACGGGTCGCCCAGCGCGCCCCGGGCGATCATCACGCCGTCACAGCCGGTGGCCTGCATCATCTCCACAGCATCCTCTGCCGAGTGGATGTCGCCGTTGCCCAGCACCGGCACTCTGACGGCATCCTTCACCCGGGCAATGATCTCCGGGTCGATGCCGGGGGTGTACATCTGCTCCCGGGTACGGGCGTGCACCGCAATGAGGGCTGCGCCGGCCTGCTCACAGGCCTTGGCACACTCCACTGCAGTGATGTGGTCGGCATCCCAGCCCTTGCGCATTTTCACGGTGACAGGCCGTTTTGTATTTGCCACAACCTGCTCCACGATGCGCCCGCAGCGGTCCGGGTCCAGCATCAGCTTGCTGCCTGCGCCGCCGGAAACGATCTTGGGGGCCGGGCAGCCCATGTTGATATCCACAAAGTCGAACTCGTACTGTTTGATGGCGGCGGTGGCTTCGCCCATGATCTCGGGCACTTCGCCAAAGATCTGCACGCCATAGGGTGCACCGTTGGGTTCGGCCTTGAGCAGGCTCACCGTCTTGTGGTCGCCGTACACCAGCGCCCGGCTGGACACCATTTCGCTCACAGTAAAGCCTGCACCGTGCTGGGCCATCAGGCGGCGGCAGGGTGCATCCGTAAAGCCCGCCATCGGGCCGAACACCGCCCGGTGCGGCAGGATGATATTGCCGATTTTCAAAGGTTCCATTGGTTGTTCCTCGCTGTTATCGAAAAAAGCTCCCCCGCAGGGGAGCCAGATTTTTGGGGTACGAACCCTCTCAGTCACGGCTTGCGCCGTGCCAGCTCCCCCGAAAGGGGGAGCCCTTTCATCTGCCCGAAACAGGCTTCTTGCGGGTGAAGAAATCGTTTATCTTCATAGCGCATAAAGCTCGCCCTTCGGGAGAGCTGGCAAAACCGTAAGGTTTTGACTGAGAGGGTTTTTGCATGTTACATCTTCTCCGGCACGTTGATCTTGAACATGGTCAGCACGTTGAAGATGGCATTCTTCACGCCGATGCACAGGGCCAGACGTGCCTGCTGCACAGCGGGGTCTGCGCCCTGAATGCGGCAGCTGCCGTAGAAGCGGTGGAAGGCACTGGCCAGATCAATGACAAAGCGGTTGATGCGGCTGGGGTCGTACTTCTCGGCCGCCATGACGATCTCCTGCGGGAAGGCTGCCAGCATCCGGATCAGATCCATCTCGGAAGGCTCGGTGAGCAGGGTGGCATCCACCTTCTCGGCACCGGCAAACTGCACGCCCTCGCTCTCCATCTTTTTCAGGATGGAGCAGATGCGGGCATGGGCATACTGCACATAGTACACGGGGTTATCGTTGTCGGTCTTGACAGCCTGATCGAGGTCAAAATCGATGCCGCTGCCTGCGTCGTGCATATTGAACAGGAAGCGTGCGCTGTCGATGGGCACCTCTTCCAGCAGGTCGGTCAGAGTGATGGCATTGCCGGTGCGCTTGGACATCCGCACAGGCTGGCCGTCGCGCATCAGGTTGACCATCTGCATCAGCACAACGTCCAGATCTTCGCCGTTCAGGCCGATGGCATCCATGGCACCCTTCATGCGGGCCACATGGCCGTGATGGTCTGCACCCCAGACATCGATGGCCTTGGCAAAGCCACGGGTGGCCAGCTTATTGTAGTGGTAGGCGATATCGGCGGCAAAGTAGGTGGGGATGCCGTTGGCACGGACGAGCACTTCGTCCTTGGCTTCCTCCTCGGTTCCGTCCTCGGTCTTTTTCTTGTTCACCGTGCCGTACTTGGCAGCGTACTGGGCGCTGCGGTACATGATGGCACCGTCCTCCGCCTTATAGCATGCGCCCAGCTCCAGCAGCTTATCCACCACGGCCTTCACCGCGCCGGACTCGTGCAGGGTGCTCTCATGGAACCACACATCGTAGTCGATGCGGTACTTGCCCAGATCGCGCTTGAGGGCAGCAATGTTCTTGGGCAGAGCGTAGGCCACCAGTGCGTCCTTCAGGGCGGCAAAGGCCTCGCTCTCGAACAGAGTCTCCTCGTCCATCCCCTTGCAAGCGGCAACGTACTTGTCGCCGTTCAGCTCGGCAAACTCACCGGCCAGCACCTTGATGTCGCCGCCCTGATAGCACTCGGCGGGCAGCGGATAGGCTTCCTCGCCGCAGTACTTCTGCAGGTAGCGCACGGCAAGGCTCTTGCCGAACTTCTGGATCTGGTTGCCGGCATCGTTGATATAGAACTCGCGGGTCACATCATAGCCGGACCAGTCCAGCACAGCGGACAGACAGTCGCCCAGAGCGCCGCCGCGGGCGTTGCCCATGTGCATGGGGCCGGTGGGGTTGGCGGAAACGAATTCCACATTGTACTTGGCGCCCTTTCCGTGATCGGTGCGGCCATACTCCTTGTTGGAGCAGGCACTCAGCACCACACTGGCCCAGAAGGACGGAGCCAAAAACAGGTTGATGAAGCCGGGGCCAGCCACTTCCACCTTGGCAAACACACTGTTCTCAATGGAGGGCAGATGTGCCAGCAGCGCATCCGCGATCATCTTGGGAGCCTTGCGCCAGCTGCGTGCACCGGCCATGGCGATGTTGGAGGCGATATCGCCGTTCTTGGTATCGGCGGGGATCTCCACGATGAAGGCGGGCAGCTCAGCTTCCGGCAGAGCACCATCGGCCATGGCGGCCTTGGCGGCAGCGGTCAGCAGAGCGCGTGCCTCGTCCAGCGCAGCCTGACGGGGGTTATAGTTCTGGTAGATCTTTTCAAATTCAGTCATTGGTCTGGTTCCTTTCACAGTCTGGGAAATATCTCAGTTTACGTGGGTCACGGTCACTTCAAGGCGGTTGCGGCTCACAAGCTCGGCGCTGTTGGCATCCAGCAGGTAGCCGAACTTTGCGGTGCCGCCCTTCTCGGTCAGGCCGCACTCGATCTCGTCGGCGGTCACGCCCAGCGTCATGGAGCCGTAGCCTGTCTCGTAGTGGCAGAGGTTGCGCTTGCCTTTTTCGATCAGCAGCTGGGTGCCGGCCCCGCCGCCCTTGCCAAACCGCAGCATCGCCACGCGGCTGCCGTCAGCGGCAATCTTCAGGGTGGTGGTGCAGCCCTCGTAGCCGGTGGTCTCGGTCTCTTTATAGGTAATGTAGTAGCTGCCGCCCTTCTGCACGAACTGGCCGCGGGTCATCAGCTCCACAAACTCTTCCTTTTCTTCCTGCTCCACAGGCTCTTTCACATGCTGCTCAATGCGGCTCTTGATGCGGATGATATAATCTTCCTTCAGCGGTTTGCTCACGTTTTTCTGTCCTTATCAATATTTATCAATGGCGATCTGATCCACCGGGCCGCCCTTGTACTCGCCCAGGAACAGGTCTGCCGTCTGCACAAAGCTGTCCGGCACATCGCTCACGTAGAAGTGCGCCTGACCCTCGTGCTCCTGTGCAGCGCGCAGGCCGCGCTCGGAGAGCATCTGTTCCAGATGGTGGGCGGCGGTCTTGGCCGGATCCACCAGCGTCACGCTCTGGCCCATGAACTCGCCGATCATGGTCTTGAGCAGCGGGTAGTGGGTGCAGCCCAAAATCAGGGTGTCCACACCGGCCTCACGCACCTCGGTCAGGTACTGAGCGATCACCAGCTTCGTCACCTGCTGTCGGCTCTCCTCGCTGTGGTCCACGTAACCGGCCTCCACCAGCGGCACGAACAGCGGGCAGGCCTGCGCGGTGATCTCCACCCCCGGCACCAGCTGACGCAGCAGCTTTTCGTAGCTGCGGGAGCGGATGGTGGCAGCGGTGCCGATCACGCCGATGCGGCGGTTGCGGGTAGCAAAGGCTGCTTCCCGGGCGGCAGCATCCACCACGCCCAGATACGGCACCGGCAGCTTTGCCGCTTCTGCAGCCGGGTAGGTGCTGGACACGGTGCCGCAGGCCGCCATGATGCACTTTACATTTTTAGAAAGCAGGAATGCCACGTCCTGACGGGCATACTGCAGGATGGTCTCCGGGCTGCGGCTGCCATAGGGCACGCGGCCGGTATCGCCAAAATAGATGATCTCCTCGTGGGGCAGGCGCTTGCGCAGCTCCCGCACACCGGTCAGGCCGCCAAGGCCGCTGTCGAATACGCCGATTGGGCGGTTATCCATGCTGCTTTTCCTTCCTTTCCAGCGCCAGCGCGATCAGCCGGTCGATGAGCTGCGGCACCGGCAGGCCCTCGTGCTCCATCAGCTTGGGGTACATGCTGATGGACGTGAAGCCCGGGAAGGTGTTGATCTCGTTGATCAGCACCCGGCCAGTACCCTTTTCCACAAAGAAATCGCAGCGGGCAAGGCCCTCGCAGTTCAGGGCAGCGTAGGCCATGGCGGCGTAGGTCTTCACCTCGTCCAGCTTTGCTTCCGGCAGGTGAGCCGGGATGACGGTCTGGCTCACGCCGTTCTTGTACTTGTCGTCATAGGTATAGAACTCGGCACCGGCAAGGATCTCGCCCGGACGGGTAGCCACGGCGGGGTCGGAGCCGATCACGGCGCACTCCACTTCCTGACCGTCCACAAAGGCTTCAAACACCACCTTGCGGTCATTTTCCAGTGCAAGGTCGATGGCCTTTTTCAGCTCGTCACGGCTGGACACCTTGGAGATGCCCACGCTGGAACCGGCGTTTGCGGGCTTGACGAACACGGGCCAGCCCAGCTTCTTTTCCACACCCTCGCACACGCCTTCCAGATCGGACTCGATCTCCCAGCGGTCGGCAGCCAGCCATCTGGTGTGGGGCACACCGTTGGCCTCGAACAGAGCATTGGCCACGGCTTTGTCCATGCACACCGCGCTTGCCAGCACGCCGCAGCCCACGTAGGGGATGCCGGCCAGCTCCAGCAGGCCCTGCACCGTGCCATCCTCGCCCCACAGGCCGTGCAGCACCGGGATGACCACATCCACATGCACTTTTTCCACATGGCCTTCCGGGGTGAACAGGATCATGCCGTGGTCGGCGCGGTCCGGACTGATGACGCAGGCCATGTTGCCTGCCAGCTCTTCCCAGCTGCCATCGGCCATCTGGGCGGCCGTGGCCTCGGTGTACAGCCAGCGGCCATCCTTGGTGATGCCCACAGTGAGCACCTCATATTTTTCACGGTCAATGTTGTTGACGAAGTTGCCCACAGAAACGCGGCTGACCTCGTGCTCGCTGGACATACCGCCGAACAGCAGCACAACGCACATTTTTTCAGACTGCATGATAACTCTCTCCTATTTACAAAGCCCAAGACCTGGGCGGGATATAACCGGTAAAAATGCCGTTCTGGCTTATTATACAATATCTATGCGCGCGATGCAAGCAGAATGCCAAAAAGCTGCCGGTGGGTAAAAGAGATATTTTTCAAAAAAACTTTCCAAAAATCGAAGATTTCCGCTTGACGGATGGAAAAGTGCGTGGTACAATGATATCACCTCTTTTGCGGGGTTATTAAGTGCGCCTGTTTTACAGGTACCACCCGCAACCCGAGGGAGGTTCAAAACAACCGTTATAATGGAGGTGTCAACAAATGACCGTTAAAATCACTCTGGCCTGCACCGAGTGCAAGCAGCGCAACTACAACACCACGAAGAACAAGAAGAACAACCCCGATCGTCTCGAGATGAAGAAGTATTGCCGTTTCTGCAAGAAGCACACCGTTCATCGCGAAACCAAGTAAGAAAGGCGGACGCATCATGGCAGACAAAACCGAGAACAAGCCGGGCTTTGTGGCCAGAGCAAAGGCCGCTGTGAAGAACTTCTTTGGCAAGTGTGCCAAGTTCTTCCGCGACACCAAGAGCGAGCTGAAGAAGGTGGTGTGGCCGTCCAAAGAGGACGTTAAGACCAACACCGTCGTCGTGCTCGTGACCGTCGCCATCGCAGCGGTCGTGATGATCCTGCTGGATGCCATCTTCGGCGGCATCCTGGGCCTGATCATCGGCGCCTGAGAATCATCTTGAAACGGAGGGCAGACCAAAATGGAAGAACAATCCAATGAGGCACTTTGGTATGTAGTGCATACCTATTCCGGCTATGAGAACAAGGTCGCGAACGATCTGCAGACCATGGTGGAGAACCGTCATCTGCAGGATCTGATCTGCGATATCAAGGTTCCCGTCGAGATGGTTCCCGAAATTGACAAGAACGGCAAGCAGAAGATGGTGGAGCACAAGCTCTTCCCCGGCTACGTTCTGGTCAAAATGGTGATGAACGACGATACCTGGTACGTGGTGCGCAATACGCGCGGCTGCACCGGCTTCGTCGGCCCCGCATCCAAGCCCGTTCCCCTCTCTGCTGAAGAAGTAGAGAAGATGGGCGTGGAAAAGGCTGCACCTCTGGCAGTCGACTTCAACGTCGGCGACACCGTGCAGATCACCGCCGGTCCTCTGGAAGGCTTTATGGGCCTTGTGGAGGAGATCGATACCGAGAACTTCAAAGTGAAGCTCAAGGTCAACATGTTCGGCCGCGAGACCCCCGCAGAGGTGGAGATCGGTCAGGTCGAGCTGCCGTAACCAACCGGCACAAATCGTTTACCAAGGTAAGACCGCAGTGCGGTTCTTATAGAGCGTGTGCACTGTGCACATGCTCGTGGGAGGCACGGAGACACCGTGCCGCAACTCACCACAGATTTTTGGAGGTGCATTTATTATGGCACAGAAAGTTACTGGCTACATTAAGCTGCAGATCGAGGCCGGCAAGGCAACTCCGGCTCCCCCTGTTGGCCCTGCTCTGGGTCAGAAGGGTGTCAACATCATGGCATTCACCAAGGAGTTCAACGAGCGTACCAAGAACCAGATGGGTTATGTGATCCCCGTCGTCATCACTGTGTATGCTGACCGCTCCTTCAGCTTCATCACCAAGACTCCTCCGGCAGCCGTTCTGATCAAGAAGGCAGCTGGCATCAACACCGCTTCCGGCAAGCCCAACAAGGAAAAGGTCGCTTCTCTGACCGCCGCTCAGGTGGAAGAGATCGCCAAGACCAAGATGCCCGACCTGAACGCTGCTTCTCTGGAAGCTGCATGCAGCATGGTTCGCGGCACCTGCCGTTCCATGGGTGTCACCGTCGAGGGCTGAGACATAAACAGTGGGAGGGCATAAAACTGCCCGCATGACCACACAGGAGGATATACAATGAAACATGGCAAGCACTATGTCGACGCTGCAAAGCTGGTCGATTCTACTAAGGCATATGATGTGAACGAGGCTCTGGAGCTGGCTTGCAAGACCGCTTCTGCCAAGTTCGACGAGACCGTTGAGCTGCACGTCCGTCTGGGCGTTGACGGCCGTCACGCTGACCAGCAGGTCCGCGGCGCTGTCGTTCTGCCCAACGGCACCGGCAAGACCGTCCGCGTCTGCGCAATCGCCAAGGGTCCCGCAGCTGCCGCTGCTGAGGCTGCTGGCGCTGATATCGTCGGTGATGACGAGCTGATCGCAAAGATCGCCGGCGGCTTCATGGATTTCGACGTTGTCGTGACCACTCCCGATATGATGGGCCGCGTTGGCCGTCTCGGTAAGGTCCTGGGCCCCCGCGGCCTGATGCCGAACCCCAAGGCCGGCACCGTTGCTCCCGACCTGGGCAAGGCTGTTTCCGAGGCCAAGGCTGGTAAGATCGAGTACCGTCTGGACAAGCAGAACATCATCCATGTGCCCGTGGGCAAGGCTTCTTTCGGTGCAGAGAAGCTGTACACCAACCTGGACACTGTGATGGAGGCTATTGCCAAGGCAAAGCCCGCTGCAGCAAAGGGTACCTACTTCAAGAGCGCTACCATCGCCACCACCATGGGCCCTGGCATCCGTCTGAACACCCTGAAGTACGGTGTCTGATTTGAAGTTCTGATCGTTTTTCTGCCGTTCGTATGGGCGGCAGAAAAATTTTGTCAGAAAATTTCAAAAAAGACTTGACAACTCCGCACGTTTGCGGTAAAATAATCATGCTGTTTTTGAGACAGCAGGTACTGGAGTCCAGTGTAAGGCTATGCCGCCTGCCGAGAAACGTGCGTAAAGTTGTTTTATGCCTCTTTCTCGGCCAAGTGCGGGAAAGAGGCTTTTTTCATACTTGCTCCGGTTTTCGATACAAGTTTTTGAAACGAGGTGAAACCGAATGCCCAGTGCAAAGATTCTTTCTGAAAAGCAGGCTTATGTCGCTGATCTGAAGGCAAAGTTTGAGAGTGCGGTTTCCGGCTGCGTCGTCGCTTACGGCGGCATTAACGTCGAGAACGACACCAAGCTCCGTAAGGAGCTGCGTGAGGCAGGCGTCGATTACATGGTCGTGAAGAACACCATGCTGCGTCTGGCTGTCAAGGGTACCTCTCTGGAGGGCCTGGCTGAGCAGTTCAAGGGCGATACCGCTATCGCTTTTGCTCACGAAGCGGATCCCATGTCCGCTGCCCGCATCCTGTGCAAGTATCAGGATGGCGATAAGTCCAAGAAGTTCGTCGTGAAGGCTGGCTTCATGGAAGGCAAGGTCATGGACGCTGCCGAGACCAACGCAATCGCAAAGCTGCCCAACCGCGAAGGCATGCTGTCCATGTTCGCAGGCGCCCTCACCAGCACTCTGTCTGGTCTGGCCGTTGCAATGCAGGCTTATGCCGACAAGCAGGAGGAGCCTGCAGCCTGATTGCTGCATGACCGCTGCTTAAACAAAACAAGAAACTAACAAACAAAACCATTGATATTGGAGGGTTACTACTATGGCTTCTGAGAAGATTACTGCCATCATCGACTCCGTTAAGGAGCTGTCCGTTCTGGAGCTGAAGGAACTGATCGACGCTTACTGCGAAGAGTTCGGTGTTTCCGCTGTTGCTGCTGCTGCTCCCCGCTGCTGCTGGCGCTGCTGCTGCCGCTGAGGAAGAGAAGACCGAGTTCGACGTCATCCTGGCTGAGGCTGGCGCTACCAAGATGCAGGTCATCAAGCTGGTGAAGGAGATCACCGGTCTGGGCCTGAAGGAAGCTAAGGCTATCGTCGATGGCGCTCCCAAGGCTGTCAAGGAGAAGGTCTCCAAGGCTGAGGCTGAGGACATCCAGAAGAAGCTGACCGAGGCTGGCGCTAAGGTCGAGGTCAAGTAATTGAACCTCTTCTGAGAGTCGTTCATTCTTGAACAATGAGGTGCCCGTACCGAAAGGTGCGGGCATCTTTTTTTTGTTTGATGATTGGAATGCCCTCCGCTGCGCTCTAGGCATGTTTAGATGAATTATTATTTTTAATTTGTGTTCAGAAAATGTCTGCGGACATTTTCTGAACACTTTTTCACAGGAGGGGCGGTAAAGGCAAGTGGCATCTGTGCAGTAGGAAAATGCATTTGACGCTACGACTCTATGGTGAAAAAGCAGCTCCGAAACGACCGCAGTCGTTTCGGAGCTGCAAATATGATTTCCGTTGTTTATACCCAGAGCGAAGCGGAGGGCATTCTAAATCGTCATCGTCGTATCTTTTCTGCATTCAAAAACTATGTTATACTATCCTCAACAGGAGGAACGGCAGAGCCTTTGTCTCCTCTGCCGCAAAAAGAGAGTTTATGGAACACCGCAACTGGAACAAAAACAACATCCGCACTTCCCTTTTGGGTTACGGCTGTATGCGTTTTCCAACCAAAGTCGACGGCACCATTGACGAAGAGCGCGCCGAAGCTTTGCTGAACACCGCTAAGGCCGCCGGTGTCAACTACTTCGATACTGCCTATCCCTATCACAACGGCCAGAGTGAGCCGTTTGTGGGCCGCGTGATCGCCAAATGGGACCGCAGCAGCTTTTATCTTGCCACCAAAATGCCGCTGTGGAAATGCAAAAGCCTGGACGATGCCAAGCGCATTTTTGAAGAGCAACTGCAGCGGCTGGGCGTGGACTACATCGACTTCTACCTGCTGCACTCCCTGCACAAGGCCCGGTACGAAAAGGCAAAAGCCATGGGCCTTGTGGACTGGCTGTGGCAGCAGAAGGCCGCAGGACGCATCCGGAACTTTGGATTTTCCTGCCATGACAACTCTGCCGGATTTGAGTACATTCTGCGCGACCAGCCGTGGGATTTCTGCCAGCTGCAGTACAACTATCTGGACCGGGACGACCGTGCCGAGGAGATCTCCGGTGACCGGGGCTATCAGCTGACCGAAGAATGCGGCGTGCCGCTTATCATCATGGAGCCCATCAAGGGCGGCACTCTGGCATCCCTGCCTGCAGACGCCGCCGCACCGCTGCACGCCCTGCGTCCGGATGCCACCGATGCCTCCTGGGCGCTGCGCTGGGTGGGCAGCCACAAAAATGTGCATGTGATCCTCTCCGGCATGAGTGCTGAGGATCAGCTGACCGACAACCTTGCCACCTTTGGCCATTTTGAACCGCTTTCCCCCGCCGAGAATGCCGCTGTGGAAAGCGTAGCCAACGAGCTGCACCGCCGCATCAAGATTGGCTGCACCGGCTGCCGGTACTGTATGCCCTGCCCCATGGGGGTGGACATCCCGGACAATTTCAGCATCTGGAACAAGCTGGGCATGTTCGGCCAGAAGGACGCCATCAAGACCCAGTGGGTCGAGTGCTTCCCGGACAGCGAAAAAGCACTGCACTGCGTGCGCTGCGGTAAGTGCGAAGCCGTCTGCCCGCAGAAGCTGCCCATCCGCGATTCTCTGGCACAACTGCAAAAGGAGCTGGACGCACTGTAACTCCTTCCGTCATCGCTGCGCGATGCCACCTCCCTCAAAGAGGGAGGCTTTAAGGCCCCATCTCTGAGGGGGCTGTCACCGCAGGCGGCTGGGGGAGTTTCATAACAAAAAAGACCGTCACACGTTTTTCGTGCAACGGTCTTTTTTTATGCAGTTCTTATCCACAGCCGGATGACCTTGATCACACTTTCAGCCTTATCGCGGGCCAGCTCCAGATGGTGCTGCAGGGAATCTGCAGCACTGTCCCAGTTGTCGGCCAGAGCGGCATCCAGAATTTCCAGATGTTCGTCACAGGTCTGCTCCTGATTGATCATGCTCACCTTGCCGGTCATGATGCGGAAGCGGGTGTTCAGACCGGTGATGCGGTCATACGCCGAACGCAGGTACTTGTTGGGCAAAGTGCTCATGAGCAGTTCGTGGAACTCATCGTCCGACTCGCAGAAGTCGTTGATGCTGTCCGGGTGATGCATCAACTCGGCAAATGTCTCCAGCTGTTCCCGCGGGATGCCGCTGCCATAAGTACGCAGGGCGTAAGGCTCCACCAGCAGGCGCATCTCGAACATGCTGTGCACGTCCTCCTCGGTGATGCCGGAAACCATCAGGCCCTTCTTGGGCAGAATGGTGATCAGGCCTTCCTGCTCCAAGCGGCCAAGAGCATCCCGCATGGGGGTGCGGCTGATGTTGCCCATCTCGGCACAAAGCTTCTGCTCGTTCAAAAACTCGTTGGGCCGGTACTCGCAGTTCAGGATCTTGGTCTTAAGGTACTGGTATGCCTGCAGCTTCAGGCTCGTTTTGGTCTGCGACTCCATTTCTTTCATGTTCTGCACAACTCCTATTCCCTTTTCCCTTGCAAAGGAAAAGGTTCTTCTCCTATAATACTCTGGGGCGCATGCTTTCTAACTTCAAAGCATCTTGTATTCTTGCTGCAATCCAAGTAGTATTCCAGTTCTATTATTTCATAATAGGGCAATTATTACAATACTTTTTTGTGAACTTTGGCGCGTTTTATGTTTTATCTAATTTTTATATCCCATTTTTGCCAAAATCAACAAGTTTTTTTGTGCTTGTAGCCAATACCGCTTCTTTTGGCCCGGTTCTTTTGCATCCAATGCAAAAATATGCTACAATGTAAAAAATATTGAAAAGGGTGTGGATCTCTCTTATGGCACGAAGCGACGGCTACAATACCAAGACCCGTCAACTGATTTTAGATTATCTCATCAACAACCGACAGCACGCGGTGAGTGCTTCCAACATTCTGGAGCATCTGGAAGAGCAGGGCGCAAGCCCCAACCCCACCACGGTGTACCGCTATCTGGACAAGCTGGCCGGGGAGCAGCGCATCATGAAATACGTTGCCGACAAGGGCGAAAAAGCTGTGTTCCAGTACGTGGACGAGGGCCGCCACTGCCGGGAGCATCTGCACCTCAAATGCGTGCAGTGCGGGCGCATCTATCATCTGGACTGCCACTTCATGGACGAGGTGCGCGCCCACCTGATGGCAGAGCATGGCTTTACCCTGCAGTGCGAGGGCAGCGTTCTGTATGGTTTGTGCCGCCACTGCGCCCAAAAAGAGGAACAGTCCGACTCTGATGGTCAAACCGCACAAAAATGCGCCTGCTGTGTTGACACGGACAAAAAGCCGTGATACAATGCATGCAAGAAAAAGCGTTGACCGGGAAAAGTAAGGTTTCAATGTCCTCTTTCAGAGAGTGCGGGTAGGTGGAAGCCGCGCAGAGAGCGAAACCCGAACGAACACCCGCAAGCTTCACCCTGAACCTGTTTATGCAGCAGTAGGGGCCGACGTGCGCCGCTCGTTATCGCGGCAGTGCTTTCAACGGGGAGAGCGCACAAAAGTGACTGGCATGGTTTTATGCCGGTAATTTAGGTGGCACCACGGATACGGCAGCATATTCGTCCTAGCGATTGGGATGAATGAGCTGCCGTATTTTTTATTTAAAAAGAGGGGTAAGAAATATGTGTTGTGTTATGGGCTATACCGGGCACGATCTGAGTGCCGCCAAATTCAAGGAATACCTGCTGCGCACGGTCATGCGCGGCCCGGACGACCAACGTGTGGTGGAAGGGCCTTTTGGTCTGATGGGCTTTGGCCGTCTAGCCATCATGGGCCTGACGCCGGAAGGTATGCAGCCCTTCTACCGCGGTGCCGACTGTGTGGTGTGCAACGGCGAGCTGTATGGCTTCCGCTTTGAGAAAGAGATCCTCAAGCGCCGCGGCTACAAGTTCCAGTCCGACTGCGACTGCGAGATCCTGCTGCCGCTGTACTATGAGTACGGTCTGGATATGTTCCGCCACATGGACTCCGAGTTCGCGCTTATCATGTACGATTCCCGCAAGGACCGGCTCATCGCCGCCCGCGACCCCATCGGCATCCGTCCGCTGTTCTACGGCTACTCCAAGTCCAGCCACCAGATCGCATTCGCCTCCGAGATGCAGAACCTCATTGGCTGGTGCGACGACATCCGGCCCTTCCCCATTGGCAGCTACTACTGCGATGGCCGCTTCGTCCGCTATGAGGACATTGCCGATGTGCCCGCCCCCATGCAGGACGACATGGACACCGTGCTGCGGAACATCCGCGAAAAGCTGATCGCAGGCGTAGAGAAGCGTCTGGACGCAGATGCCCCTGTGGGCTTCCTGCTCTCCGGCGGTCTGGATTCCTCGCTGGTGTGCTCCATTGCCGCCAAGAAGCTTGGCAAGCCCATCCGCACCTTTGCCATTGGCATGGACACCGATGCCATTGATCTGAAATATGCGCGCCAGACCGCAGAATATCTGGGCAGCGAGCACCACGAGATCATCATCAACCGGGATATGGTCATCAACAGTCTGGAAGAGGTCATCCGCCTGCTGGGCACCTGGGACATCACCACCATCCGCGCCAGCATGGGCATGTACCTGCTGTGCAAGGCCATCCACGAGCAGACCGATGTCCGGGTGCTGCTGACCGGCGAGATTTCCGATGAGCTGTTCGGCTACAAGTACACCGACTACGCCCCCACCGCCGATGCTTTCCAGCAGGAGAGCCAGAAGCGCATCCGTGAGCTGTACATGTACGATGTGCTGCGCGCCGACCGCTGCATCTCCTCCAACAGCATCGAGGCCCGCGTGCCCTTTGGTGATCTGGATTTTGTGCGTTACGTCATGGCCATTGACCCGGAAAAGAAGCTGAACAGCTACGGCAAGGGCAAGTACCTGCTGCGCAAGGCCTTTGAGGGCGACTGGCTACCGCCGGAGATCCTGTGGCGCGAGAAGGCCGCCTTCTCGGACGCTGTGGGCCACAGCATGGTGGATGATATCAAGGAGTATGCCGAGAGCCTTTACACCGATGAAGAGTTCCAGCTGCGCCGGGCAAACTATTCGGCCCACTGCATGCCGTTCACCAAGGAAAGCCTGTTTTACCGTGAAATTTTCGAGAAGTACTACCACGACCAGAGCCGCACCATCGTGGGCTTCTGGATGCCCAACAAGGCATGGCCGAACTGCAACGTCAACGACCCCTCGGCCCGCGTGCTGGCAAACTACGGTGCTTCCGGCGTGTAACGCCAGACCATTTTGAATGCGCTCCGCTTTGCTTTGCGCATGAATAGCGGAAAGAATATTCTATAATTTGTAGATCGGGAAAATCTGCGGATTTTCCCGATCTACTTTTTCACGAGAGGGAACCTCTCTATCACCTGCGGTCGACACCTCTCCAAGGCAAAGGAGCCTTGGCAAAGAGATGAAGTTTGCGTGGGCTGCCAAAGGCTCTCCCTTTGGGAGAGCTGTCAAGGCCGATAGGCATTGACTGAGAGGGCGAGCCCGCTATCCGCCGCGCCGCGCTTTCACAGAAAGCGGCGCTGCAGCTGCCCCCTGCCGTACAACCCCCTTCCCGTGAAAATGCAATGCCGGGCGGTCCGCAGACCGCCCGGCATTGCTCTATTAAAATTATTTTTCCGCTATTCATGCCCAAAGCGCACGCGGCGGGCATTCTAAATTGTTGTGTTACATCCTGATTTTTTGCGCCGCCCGGGCAATGGACGCAAGCAGAGCCACCAGCCGCTTTTCGTCCATCTGGCCGCAGTAGCTGGTGAAGGTGTAGTAGCAGCCCTGCACGCAGAAGGAAAGCACGATCTTACGCACCACATCGGCATCAAACGAGGGGTCGCTCTCCGAGATGCATTTGCTCATTGCAGCTTCCACGCGGTTGATGAACAGCCCCTGACGGGAGCCGGAAAACAGAATGCCGATCTCGGTCTGATTCCGGGTGAACGCCCGGAACATTTCCCGGGTCAGCCACTCGGTGCGCTCACTTACATCACGGGCGGTCAGCTGCGGCAGGCTTTCCACCACCACCTCCACCATTTCGTCCTCCATGGCGTTGGCCAGCGCATAGATATCCTGATAATGCGCATAAAAGGTGGATTTATTGATGCAGGCCAGATCGCACAGTTCCTTGACCTTGATCTTTTCCAGCGGTTTCTGCGCCCGCAGCTCCATGAATGCCTGCTTGATGGCACGCTCCGTTTTTTCAATGCGAATATCCAGAAAACCCACCTCTTTTGCTTTTTCGTTGATTATCCAACCATTTTCCTGTTTTGCGGATAGACAAGGCCCTCAGCCTTTTTTATACTGGGTCTATCCCCATCCGCATCACTCCTTGCGGTACAGGATGCCTTTTTCTTCCAGCTCTTTTTTGATGCGCTCAAAGCTCCCGGCATCCGGGCAGTGCAGGGTGTGCAGATGCACGCCGCCGGTCATGCGGCTCAAAAGCGCTTCCGGCGTGTCCTTGGCCTGCTGGATGAAGTTGTCCACATCGTAGCGGCTGGCAAGGTTCAGGTTGCCGCGCAGCTCGCCATACAGGCTGTTCTCCACGGCCACATCCACCACGATGCCGCCCTGATCCACCACGGTGTACAGCTCGGTGCGCATCTCGTCCTCGGTGCTGTGCACGCAGGCCAGAATGGCGGTATAGCCTTTTTCCGCCGGGTGCAGCTGATAGCCCCGGGGCGTTGCATCGATCTGCGCACCGCCTGCCCGCAACAAAGCCACATCCCCCACCACGATCTGGCGCGAGACCCCCAGCAAAGCCGCCAGTGCGCTGGCACTGACCGGTGCTTCGGCCCCGCTGAGCCGTTTCAGAATGGATTCTCTGCGCTGCGCTGCATTCATGGTATTCAAAGCTTCCTTTCCGCTTTACGGTATTATGCTCTTATTGTAGCAAAAGACGGCGGATCATGCAAGAATGCGTTTACTTTTCCAACTGCAGGATGGTAGCATAATTGGAGGGCAGCTGCACTTTCATGCGGCCCCACTCCATGCTGGTCAAAACGGGCTGTGCGCCCACCGTGTCGGCCAACAGGTCCTTTGCAGAGGATGCCTCCACCGGCAGCTGGAATTCCAGCTGTGCGGGACTGTCGCCGTTGTTCAGCACCACGACGCAGGCCTTTCCATCCAGCACCCGGGCAAAGGCATAGCACTGGGTGGTGAGCTGCAGCTCTTTCACCTCGCCGTCGGTCAGCTCCGGCAGCTCCGCCTTCAGTCTGCCCAGTGCGGCATACACGCTGGTGACAGGGTTGGTGGTCTCAGCGTCCTTGAAGTCGGAAAGTTCCAGGCAGGGGCGCAGCGGCCAATCGCTTCCCCACTCTTTTTTGCCTTCAATGCCAAATTCTGAGCCATAATAGATGGACGGAATGCCCCAAAGCGTATATACTAGAATTGCAATGTGGCGGATGTGCTCCCGGTTGCGCAGCTTGTTGGGCAGGCGCTCCACATCGTGGTTGTCCGAGAACAGATACAGCCGGGTATCGTGGCACAGGCCCTGCAGACGGCGCATGGTGTGGGCGATCTCGAAATAGTTGTGGTCGTTGTGGCCGCTCCACAGGCCCTTGTGCAGCTCGTAGTTGGTCACCGAGTGCAACATCTCCGGGTTTGCCCAGCGGCTGTAATCGCCGTGGATCACCTCGCCCATGAGCCAGAACTCTGGCTTTACCTCGTTGGCAAGGCGGCGCAGACCTCGCATAAAGTCAAAGTCCAGCACATCGGCTGCGTCCAGACGGATGCCGTCAATGTCAAATTCATCCACCCAGAAGCGGATGGTATCGTAGTGGTAGTTCTGCACCTCCGGGTTGCGCTGGTTCAGCTTGACCAGCAGATTGAAGCCGCCCCAGTTTCCGTAGGAAAAGCCGTCGTTGTACTCGTTGTTGCCCCAGAAATTCACATCGCAGAACCAGTCCTTATAGCGGGCGTTCTCGCGGTTTGCCTTCAGGTCCTGAAACGCAAAGAAATCGCGGCCCACATGGTTGAACACGCCGTCCACGATCACCTTCTGGCCCCGGGCATGGCACTGAGCCACAAAGTCCTTGAACTCTGCGTTCGTGCCAAGGCGGCGGTCTACCAGCCGGTAATCGATGGTGTCGTAGCCATGGGAACCGCTCTCGAACAGCGGGCCGATATAAATGGCCGTGCAGCCAAGGTCCGCTGCGTGCTCAGCCCATGCGTTCAGTTTATTAAACGCGCCGGGCACCGCCTGCCCATCGTTCTCATGTGCGCAGCCGCACAGCCCCAGAGGATAGATGTGATAAAATACCGCGTTGTCATACCAAGCCATTGTTCATACCGCTCCCATACAAAAAAATCAGCCTCCGCCCACTGCGGCGGCAGGAATAGTATAGCACAGAATCTGTAAAGCATGTTAATTTTTGCCGATTTTTGTCAAGAATCTACAAGAATATCAGCCACTATGCCCCATTTCGTCTTATTCTTATTGGATATATTGCCCAAACACCTGTGTCACATGCAGTGCCGCCGGGCGCTGCCTATCATAGAATGTAAGGAGATCTTTGCATGAATTACCCCGCCATTCCCCGTGAATTCTTCAATGGAGACTGCTTTGATGCCTACCGCATCCTTGGTGCGCATCCCTGCTCTGACAACGGCATCGAAGGGTGGCGCTTTGCAGTGTGGGCCCCCGGTGCCACGGCAGTGGAAGTCTGCGGCGGCTTCGACGGCTGGGAGGCAGGCGTGCCCATGGAAAAAGCCGATACCGGCGTGTGGAGCGCATTCGTCCCCGGCCTTGCAGAGGGCGACCTTTATAAATACCGGGTGCATGGTGCCGACGGCAGTGTGGTGATGCGCAGCGACCCCTACGCATTTTCCACCGAGCTGCGGCCGGGCACGGCCAGCCGTCTGGCAAAGCTGGACTTCCACTTTGACGACAGCGCATGGATGGAGCGCCGCGACAAATGCCGCAACCGCCCGCTGAACATCTACGAGATGCACGTTGGCAGCTGGCGGCACAAGCCCGGCAGCAAGCAGGAAGACGGCTCAGACGGCTGGTACAACTATGAGGAGCTGGCCAAGGAGCTGATCCCATGGCTGCTGGACCATCACTTTACCCATGTGGAGCTGCTGCCGCTGGCAGAGCATCCCTTTGACGGCAGCTGGGGCTACCAGACCACCGGCTACTTTTCCGTTACCAGCCGCTACGGCACTCCCGCCCAGTTTGCCGGCTTCGTCAACGCCTGCCACCGCATGGGCATCGGCGTCATCATGGACTTTGTGCCGGTGCACTTTGCCGCCAACGCCGACGCTCTGGCAAAGTTTGACGGCACCTACCTCTACGAGTACGACAGCGATGTGGGCCACAGCGAGTGGGGCACCTGCAACTTCAACTACTACCGCCGCGAGGTGTGCAGCTTTTTGAACAGCGCTGCCGCCCTGTGGATGGACGTGTACCACTGCGACGGTATCCGTATGGATGCCATCTCCCGCGCGCTGTACTGGCAGGGCGACCCGAACCGCGGCGTGAACGAGGGTGCCGTGAACTTTCTGCGCAGCCTGAACCACGGCCTGAACGAACGCTGGCCCACCGGCATCTACACCGCCGAGGACTCCACCAACTTCCTCAAGGTGACAGCTCCCACCCGCTACGACGGCGTGGGCTTCGACTACAAGTGGGATATGGGCTGGATGCATGATACGCTGGACTATTTTGCTACCCCCTTCGGTGAGCGGCCAAATGCCTACGGCAAGATCGTTTTCAGCATGCACTACTCTACAACGAGCTGTATCTGCTGGCCTTGAGCCACGACGAGGTGGTGCACGGCAAAAAGACCATCATCGATAAGCTGTGGGGCACCTATGCGGAAAAATGCGCCCAGCTGCGCACCCTCTATTTTTATATGTACATGCACCCGGGCAAGAAGCTGAACTTCATGGGCAACGAAATGGGACACTTCCGGGAGTGGGACGAAAAACGGGAGCTGGACTGGGACCTGCTGAAATATCCCTTCCACGATGCCTTCCAGAAATACTTTGCCCACCTGTGCCGGGTGTATTCCACTGAACCCGCCCTCTACGATGGCGAGTACAACCCCGACTGCTTTGAGTGGGTGGCCTGCGAGAGCCGCAGCGAGGGCGTGTACGCATGGCTGCGCAAGGGCCGGGGCGAAAACCTGCTGTGCATCATGAACACGCAGGACCACGCCCACAAAAAGTTCCCGCTGTATCTGCGCTTTCCCTGCAGTGCCGAGGAGGTGCTGAACACCGAATCCCCCGAGTGGGGCGGTGCACTGAAGGGCCGCCGCAAGACAAAGCTTCACACCACCGATGGCGGTGTGTTTGGTCGGGACTATACCCTTACAGTAGACCTGCCTGCCATGGGCAGCTGCCTGCTGCGCCTTGCGCCGGAGGCCCCGAACCCCGATGCGGCCCGCATCAGCGCCAACAAAGCCCTGAACGCAAAGCGCCGCGCTGCCCGCAGCACAAAGGCCGCAGCCAATTCCAACAAGTAATATTCGTTTTAAAATGTCCCGTCTGCGTTCAAAGCGGCGGGACATTTTGTTGTTTTCCGTGCACAGCGGCTGGACAGTGCAGATTTTGCTTGCTATACTGTAGCTGTGATATTCTGCAGCTGAGAGGTTTTTGGGATGAGTGGAATCGTTTCCCGTCTGTCTGTCCTTGGCAAGGTCTGGCTGGGCCTTGCTGCCGGGGCACTGGCGCTTATTGTATTCGGCCTTGCCGCACCGGGCAGCAGCCTGTTTTTCCCGCTGGTGAGCCTGTGGTGCAATGCAGCACTGTTTGCACTGGCGCTGCTGGTGCTGCGCCGGGCCGGTGTGGAGCTGGACCTGTTCCACAAGGCGGTGCTGGTGGGCCTGTGGGCAGCGGCCGTGCTTTACTTTTACTGGACCCTCGGCAGCCGCACCTTCCTCTACCACTGGGACTACGTAAACTACATTCTAAAGCAGTATCATGCCGAAGCCGCCTTTGCCCAGAGCACAGGCGCAGGCTTCCGGTTTCTCCTCGATTCCATCACTGAGGACTACACCAACTTCATCACCCTGTTCACCGAGTTCCCGTTCTGCCTGAGCGGCAAGACCGGCGACGACTACGCATTCTGTCAGGTATTCAGCGTACTGCCCAGCCTGCTGGTGCTGCTGGCGGGCCTGACGGTCAAGGTGGGCCGGATGCTACGGGTAAAGAACCGGTTCTGGTATTTCCTCATCGGCTTTTCGTGGTGCGCTACCTTCCCGTTCGTGCGCATGTCGGCGGTGCTGGGCCAGCCGGACTGGTTCGGGCTGATCTTTGCCTTCATGCTTATGCTGCTCACACTGGACTACCGCTTTGACGGCATCGACCTGCCCCGCTATCTGCTCATCTTCGCCGCCACGGCGGGCATCATCCTCACCCGGCGCTGGTACTTATATTTTGTGGTGGGCTACTGCTTTGCCTACGTGCTGCTGCTGGCAGTTTCCAGCATCCGGCTGGCAAAAGATGGCCAACCCAGCCGCGCTGTGCACCGCATGGTACGGCTGGTGGTGTTCGGCCTGTGTGCGGCCGGGGCCATGGTGCTGCTGCTTCTGCCCATGGTGCGCAAAATTTTAAGCTTTGACTACGCCGGGCGCTACTCTTACTACAACTTCGGCGGCATCACGCTGGAGCTGGCCGCACAGACACTGCGCATCGGTTTGCTGAACTTCATCCTCATCGGAATGGGGCTGTGGTTTGCCGCAAAACGCCGTCTGCCTGCCCTGCCCTGCCTTGCAGGGGCAGAGCTGCTGGTGAGCCTTATGCTGTTTACCCGGGTACAGAACACCGGCTCCCACCAGATGCTGCTGTTCGTGCCTGGGTGGCTGCTGCTGTTCCTCGTTGGTTCCGCCGCACTGGCCAACGGCCTGAAAAAGCACACCGCCGTCAAGCTCTGCTACTGGGGCTTTACCATGGTGTTTGCGGTGTCCGTGCGCTGCTCGCCGCTGACCACCGTTGCTCTGCCGGGCTTTGTGGTGGATCATTTTCCCCTCAAGGCCGTGTCGGAATTCGTCCGGCTGGACAAGCTCACCTACGACCGCACCGA
>ENA-OQBD01000305-OQBD01000305.1-human-gut-metagenome-genome-assembly--contig:-NODE-305-length-27504-cov-3.337400_pt1 | contig 27504 bp, 23 predicted proteins | sample MGYA00242742_ERZ504543 | MGnify/ENA primary metagenome ERZ504543 (study PRJEB26092, sample SAMD00036239) | human gut metagenome | host: Homo sapiens | study: EMG produced TPA metagenomics assembly of...
CCGTCCTGTACTTTGATACGTGATCCGTAAGGAATAAGATAGGATTTGGATTCTCCTGTCTCTTCGTTTGTAACGATAACCTCACGTTTCTTCTTTGTATCACTGAGTGTTGCACGTCCTGCGATCTCTGTGATGATGGCAAGTCCCTTAGGTCTTCTTGCCTCGAAAAGCTCCTCGACACGAGGAAGACCCTGTGTGATATCGTCACCGGCAACTCCACCATTATGGAATGTACGCATAGTAAGCTGTGTACCTGGTTCTCCGATTGACTGAGCGGCCATGATTCCGACTGCCTCACCAACCTGAACTGCCTCACCTGTTGCCATGTTCGCACCATAACATTTGGAGCATACACCGTTCTTACATTTACATGTAAGAATTGTACGGATCTTAACCTGCTCAAGAGGATTTCCGTTCTCGTCAACACCTTTCTTCATCACGCGCTCTGCACGACGAGGTGTAATCATATGGTTTGCTTTTACAAGGACGTTTCCGTCTTTATCTTTAAGATCCTCAGCAGCAAATCTTCCTGTGATACGATCCTGAAGGCTCTCAATCTCTTCATTTCCATCCATGAATGCAGATACATACATTCCCGGAAGCGGCTGACCCGGTTTTGCACAATCTGCATCGTGAATGATAAGCTCCTGAGATACGTCTACAAGACGTCTTGTCAGGTAACCGGAATCGGCTGTACGAAGAGCTGTATCGGCCATTCCTTTTCGAGCTCCATGGGCAGACATGAAGTATTCCAGTACGTCAAGACCTTCACGGAAGTTTGACTTGATAGGCAACTCGATCGTACGACCTGTTGTATCAGCCATAAGTCCACGCATACCTGCAAGCTGTTTGATCTGCTTGTCAGATCCACGGGCTCCGGAATCTGCCATCATGAAGATGTTATTGTATTTATCAAGACCTGTCAGCAGTGCCTCTGTCAGTTTATCATCAGTTGCTTTCCATGTCTCAACAACTTCTTTGTAACGCTCTTCCTCTGTGATAAGACCACGTTTGTAATTCTTTGTGATCTTGTCTACTGTATCCTGTGCTTCCTGCATCATCTGCGGTTTCTGCGGTGGTACAGTCATATCGGAAATGGATACTGTCATAGCTGCTCTTGTAGAGAACTTGTATCCGATTGCCTTAACATCATCAAGAACTTCTGCTGTCTGTGTAGCTCCATGAGTGTTGATAACTTTCTCAAGGATCTGCTTCAGCTGTTTCTTACCAACATGGAAGTCAATTTCCATCTTAAGTTCATTTCCCTCAACCTCACGGTCTACAAAACCAAGATCCTGTGGAATGATCTCGTTAAACAGGAGACGACCAAGTGTTGCGTCGATAGTTCCTGTCTTCTCTGCTCCATTTGCAAGAGTCTTTGTCACACGTACTTTAATCTGTGAGTGAAGTGTGATATATCCATTCTCGTATGCAAGAATAGCCTCGTTCACGCTCTTAAAGAACATGCCCTCTCCCTTTGCACCAGGACGAAGCTGAGTCAGATAGTAAATACCAAGTACCATATCCTGTGAAGGAACGGCTACCGGACCACCATCAGATGGTTTCAGCAAGTTGTTTGGTGAAAGAAGAAGGAAACGGCACTCTGCCTGTGCTTCCTGTGACAGCGGTACATGGACAGCCATCTGGTCTCCATCGAAATCGGCATTGTAAGCTGTACATACCAGTGGATGAAGCTTGATTGCCTTACCTTCTACAAGGATTGGCTCAAATGCCTGGATACCAAGTCTATGCAGAGTAGGGGCACGGTTCAGCATAACCGGATGCTCTTTGATTACTTCTTCAAGCACATCCCATACCTCTGGCTGAAGTCTCTCGACCATTTTCTTTGCATTTTTGATGTTGTGTGCTGTTCCATTCGCTACAAGCTCTTTCATAACGAATGGCTTGAACAGCTCGATTGCCATCTCTTTCGGCAGACCACACTGATAGATCTTCAGTTCTGGTCCAACGACGATAACAGAACGTCCTGAATAGTCAACACGTTTTCCAAGCAGGTTCTGACGGAAACGTCCGGACTTACCTTTCAGCATGTCAGACAGAGACTTGAGTGCTCTGTTTCCAGGTCCTGTTACCGGACGTCCACGACGTCCGTTATCGATCAGCGCATCAACAGCTTCCTGAAGCATACGCTTTTCGTTTCTTACGATAATATCTGGTGCTCCCAGTTCAAGGAGTCTTCTCAGACGGTTATTTCTGTTAATGATTCTTCTGTACAGATCATTCAGGTCAGATGTTGCAAAACGTCCTCCGTCCAGCTGTACCATAGGACGAAGATCCGGCGGGATAACCGGGATAGCTGTAAGGATCATCCACTCCGGTCTGTTTCCGGACTCGCGGAATGCTTCTACAACTTCCAGACGTTTTACGATTCTCGCACGCTTCTGTCCTGTTGCATTCTCCAGTCCTGCCTGAAGTTCTGCATATTCTTTCTCAAGGTCAATAGACTCAAGAAGCTCTTTGATGGATTCAGCACCCATTCCTACACGGAATGCATGTCTTCCCCATTTTTCCTTTGCTTCCTGATACTCTGCCTCTGAAAGGATCTGCTTGTAAGAGAGATCTGTCTCTCCCTTATCAAGCACGATATAAGAAGCAAAGTAAAGTACTCTCTCCAGTGTTCTTGGAGAAATATCAAGGATCAGACCCATACGGCTCGGAATTCCTTTGAAGTACCAGATATGGGATACCGGTGCTGCCAGAGCGATGTGTCCCATACGCTCACGACGAACACTGGCCTTTGTAACTTCAACACCACAGCGATCACATACAACACCCTTATAACGGATCTTTTTGTATTTACCGCAGTGACACTCCCAGTCTTTGCTTGGTCCGAAGATTCTCTCACAGAAAAGTCCGTCCTTCTCCGGCTTCAAAGTCCTGTAGTTGATGGTCTCCGGCTTTGTCACCTCACCTCTGGACCACTCCAGGATTTTTTCAGGTGAAGCCAGGCCGATCTTAATCGCATCAAATGTTAACGGTTCATATTGTTGTTCATTGTTATTTGGCATAAAAACGGCTCCTCCTTATTATTCCTCACCCAGGTAATCATCATCAAAACTTAAGTTCTCAAGATCGCTGTCGTCCGGCTCTTCGTCCAGTTCAACATCTTCCAGTTCTTCTCCGACAAACTCCTTCTCTGTGAATCCATGATCTCCGAAAGATTCATTCTCATCACGATACTTTCTGTCTCCTTCGATGATATGACGCAGGTCTGTCTCACCGTAATCAACGCTCTCCATGATCTTAACCTCTGTATTGTCATCACGCAGTACGCGGACATCCAGAGCAAGTGACTGGAGCTCTTTAAGAAGAACCTTAAATGACTCAGGAACTCCTGGTTCAGGAATATTCTCTCCCTTAATAATTGCCTCATATGTCTTCACACGTCCTACAACGTCGTCAGACTTCACTGTCAGGATCTCCTGCAGTGTGTAGGAAGCACCATATGCCTCCAGTGCCCAAACCTCCATCTCTCCGAAACGCTGTCCACCGAACTGAGCTTTACCACCCAGAGGCTGCTGTGTTACGAGAGAGTAAGGACCAGTAGAACGTGCATGGATCTTGTCATCTACCAGATGATGCAGTTTCAGATAATGCATGTGTCCGATTGTTACCGGGCTGTCGAAGTACTCTCCTGTACGTCCGTCACGAAGACGAACCTTACCGTCTCTTGACAGCGGAACACCCTTCCAGAGTTCTCTGTGATCTCTGTTCTCAGACAGGAACTGGAGAACTTCCGGACGAAGCTCTTCGCCATGTTTCTTCTCGAACTCATCCCACTCAAGGTTTACATAATCATTTGCCAGATCCAGTGTATCCATGATATCGTTCTCGTTCGCACCTGCGAATACAGGAGTTGATACGTTGAATCCAAGTGCTTTTGCTGCAAGACTCAGATGAATCTCGAGCACCTGTCCGATGTTCATACGGGACGGCACACCCAGAGGATTCAGCACGATATCAAGAGGACGTCCGTTCGGAAGGAATGGCATATCTTCTACTGGAAGTACACGGGAAACAACACCCTTGTTACCATGACGTCCGGCCATCTTATCACCAACGGAGATCTTTCTCTTCTGAGCGATGTAAATACGAACTGCCTGATTTACTCCAGGTGACAGCTCATCTCCGTTTTCTCTTGTAAATACTTTGGCATCTACTACGATACCATATTCTCCATGAGGTACTTTCAGAGATGTATCTCTTACCTCACGTGCTTTCTCACCGAAGATTGCACGAAGCAGTCTCTCTTCAGCAGTCAGCTCTGTCTCTCCCTTTGGAGTTACTTTTCCGACAAGGATATCTCCGGCACGAACCTCAGCACCGATACGGATGATTCCTCTCTCATCCAGATCTTTCAGTGCATCATCACCAACACCTGGGATGTCTCTTGTGATCTCTTCTGGTCCGAGCTTTGTATCTCTTGCCTCTGCTTCATATTCTTCAATATGAACAGATGTGTAGACGTCATCCTGAACCAGTCTCTCACTTAAGAGAACAGCATCCTCGTAGTTGTAACCTTCCCATGTCATGAAACCGATCAATGGGTTCTTACCAAGAGCCATCTCTCCACCGGATGTAGACGGTCCATCAGCGATAACCTGTCCTGCCTCAACGCGTTCACCTTTATCAACGATCGGTCTCTGGTTGTAGCAGTTGCTCTGGTTACTTCTCTGGAATTTTGTCAGTTTATATGTTTTCTTTGTTCCGTCATCATGTCTGATCGTAATGCTTGTAGATGTAGAGCTTTCAACTACACCAGCCTGCTCTGCAACTTCAGCCACACCGGAGTCAACAGCTGTCTTAACTTCCATACCTGTTCCAACTACCGGAGCTTCTGTTGTAAGAAGCGGTACTGCCTGACGCTGCATGTTAGATCCCATCAGCGCACGGTTAGCATCGTCGTTCTGAAGGAACGGAATCAACGCTGTAGCCACGGAGAACACCATCTTAGGTGATACGTCCATGTAATCAAATTTATTTCTTTCGTAGTCCTGTGTTTCCTCAAGGTAACGACCGGATACGTTCTTATTAATGAAATGACCTTCTTCATCAAGAGGTGTATTCGCCTGTGCTACATGGTAATTATCCTCTTCATCAGCAGTCATATATACAACTTCATCTGTAACGACCGGGTTCATCGGATCTGTCTTGTCAACTTTACGATATGGTGCTTCGATAAATCCATACTCGTTGATTCTTGCGTAACATGCAAGAGAGTTGATCAGACCGATGTTAGGACCTTCAGGAGTCTCGATAGGACACATTCTTCCATAGTGAGAGTAGTGAACGTCGCGGACCTCAAATCCTGCACGATCTCTTGACAGACCTCCAGGACCAAGTGCGGAAAGACGTCTCTTGTGCGTCAGCTCTCCAAGCGGGTTGTTCTGATCCATGAACTGTGACAGCTGGGAAGATCCGAAGAATTCCTTCACTGCTGCTGTTACAGGCTTAATATTGATCAGGGACTGTGGTGAAATACCATCCTGATCCTGTGTTGTCATTCTCTCACGAACAACTCTTTCCAGTCTGGACAGACCGATTCTGTACTGGTTCTGAAGAAGTTCTCCAACCGCACGGATACGTCTGTTACCCAGATGGTCGATATCATCATCATTTCCCATGCCATACTCAAGATGCATGTTGTAGTTGATAGATGCAAAAATATCTTCCTTTGTGATGTGCTTCGGAATCAGATCATGAAGATCTCTCTTGATCAGTCTCTTCATCTCATCTACATCACCTGCAGATTCTTCAATGATTCCTGCAAGAACCGGATAATATACCTGCTCTGTCACACCAACCTCGGCCGGATCAATATCAACAACAGCCTGGAGGTCAACCATCATATTGGAAAGAACCTTGATATTTCTGGAAGTCTCTTCACCCTCTACCCAAATGTACGGTACTGCCGCATTCTGGATCATATCAGCGATCTCACGAGTAATCTTTGTTCCCTTTTCAGCAACAACTTCACCTGTGATTGCACTTACAGCATCCTCAGCGAGGATCTGTCCTGATACACGGTTCTTAAGAAGAAGCTTCTTATTAAACTTATAACGTCCAACTTTAGCAAGATCATAACGTCTTGGATCAAAGAACATGCTTGTGATCAGGCTTTCTGCACTGTCTACTGCCAGCGGCTCACCCGGACGGATCTTCTTATAGAGTTCCAACAGACCTTCCTGGTAGTTCTCAGAAGTATCTTTTCCAAAACTTGCAAGAAGTTTTGGCTCTTCACCAAAGAGTTCAATGATCTCTGCATTTGTACCTACTCCAAGTGCACGGATCAGAACTGTGATCGGCACTTTTCTTGTACGGTCTACACGTACATAGAAAACGTCATTGGAGTCAGTCTCATATTCCAGCCATGCTCCACGGTTCGGGATAACAGTTGCTGAATAAAGCTTCTTACCGAACTTATCATGTGCGATTCCGTAATAAATACCTGGGGAACGCACAAGCTGGCTGACGATAACACGCTCAGCACCATTGATAACAAAAGTACCTGTCTTTGTCATCAGCGGAAGATCTCCCATAAAGATCTCATGCTCGTTAATCTCATCAGTTTCCTTATTATAAAGCCTTACTCTGACTTTCAGAGGTGCTGCATAAGTTGCATCACGTTCTTTACACTCATCAATCGTATATTTTGCATCTTCCTCACAGAGTGTAAAATCCACAAATTCCAGACTCAGATGACCATTGTAATCTGCGATCGGGGAAATATCATCGAATACCTCTTTCAGTCCTTTGTCAAGAAACCACTGATAGGAATCTTTCTGAACTTCAATGAGGTTAGGCATCTCCAATACTTCTTGCTGCCTGGAATAGCTCATGCGGAAGCTTTTTCCGGTTTTGATGGGACGAATTCTGTTTTTCTCCATTGACGTTTCACTCCTCATTTATTGTTTTTGCAGGCAATAAACTGCCTTTTACGAGTTCCAGTTATATAAAAATGAAAAGAGCCTTGCGACAGTATTCTCTGTCACTATATGGCATACCTTTCCACAATAGCGCATTTTCTACTATATCACAAAGCTCTTTTTATTGTCAACATGATTCTTGTGTTTTTTTATATTTTTCTTGACTTTTTTTCTCAAGATATGTTATATCTTCCGCTATTCTAAGCTTTTTCCTTTTGAACAGTATCTTTTTTTCAGAAATAACTTCTATATCATATCTTCATAAAGACAGATCAGTTCACGATAAACCTGAACACACCGCTCAATATCCGCAATTTCAACATACTCATCCGGTTTATGAGCCTGTGCAAGATTTCCCGGCCCATAAGACATACAATTCAGATTTCCTAAAAGACCTGCCACAACTGCTGTGTCTGTGTAACCCGTGAACGCTGATACAACCGGATCTTTTCCAGTAACTTTTTTCACTGATTCAGATAAGGCTTTCATAAGACCTGACTCCATGTGTGTCTCCACCGGTGGTCTGTCACCTGTAATCTTATAAGAACCCTTTACACCCGGAACTGCATTTTCCCCAATTTCAATTGCTTTCCGAACAATCTTTTCTGCCTCTTGTGTATTCATCGGCGGAACAAGACGCATATCTATCGTCACCATGCTGTGATCTGATACTACATACGGACTGTATCCCCCGGAAATCTGTCCAAATGTAACTGTAGACTTTCCAAGTTCTTCATGTGTCGGTACTTCTCCCATTGCTTTTCGGATCTCTGCGATCATAAATGCGATTCCGGCGATTGCATCTGCGCCCTTCTCCGGCATACTCGCATGTGCAGTAATACCTTCCACACTCAGTTCAAACCAGGTTCTCCCTTTATGAGCCATCTGAATCATTCCGGAAGTCGGTTCCATATCAAGAACCCAGTCTTCCTTCTGAATCCATCCTTGTTGCACTACTGCTTCTGACCCTTTCATATCTGCTTCCTCGTCTACAGTTCCGATAAAGACTAATGTTCCCGGAAGTTTTTCTATATCCTCAGCATTCTCTTTCTGTAATTTTGCCACCTCCGCAAATGCTGTCAAAGCACTTGCAAGTCCTGACTTCATATCACAGGCTCCTCGTCCCCAGATTTTCCCATCTGAAACTTCTGCGCTGAATGCATTCTTTGTCCATCCTTCGCCCTTAACAACCGTATCCATGTGACAGATAAACACCAGTGCCGGATGCGCTTTCGCACCTTTCACGACGCCTTTTACAATTTTTCTTCCCGGCTCTACTTCGTAAGTCTCTGTATCTGCTCCACTCTCTTTCAAATAGTTGCAGATATATTCCCCAACCCTGGTTTCCCAGCTTCCAGGATCTGTGCTCTCAATTTTAATCAGCTCTCTTGTAAGTTCAACTGCATCCATTTCTTTCGCCTCTTTTAAAAAAACCGCAGAAGCATATCATCTTCTGCGGTCATAATAAACTTATGTTCAGGAAAATTATTTAAGAGTAACCTCTGCTCCCTGCTCCTCAAGTTTAGTTTTGATTTCCTCAGCCTCTGCTTTGGAAACTGCCTCTTTAACTACCTTCGGTGCTCCGTCTACAAGCTCTTTAGCTTCTTTAAGTCCAAGACCTGTGATCTCACGAACAGCCTTGATAACTTTTACTTTAGATGCTCCAGCGGATGTAAGTTCTACGTCGAACTCATCTTTCTCTGCTGCTCCTGCACCCTCAGCTGCTGCTGCAACTACAACGCCTGCTGCTGCAGATACGCCGAACTCTTCTTCACAAGCTTTAACAAGCTCGTTTAACTCTAATACTGATAACTCTTTGATCGCTTCGATCATTTCAGCTGTTGTCAATTTAGCCATTTTAAATATCCTCCATTTTTCTTTTTCATTCTTAATTAATTGGATGAGCATCTGCTCATATATGCTGTCTGTATCCAGATTCAGCTGACGCACATTACTCTGCGTCTGTTGCTGTCTCCTCTGCTGCTTCTGCTGGAGCCGCTTCTCCACCCTGCTCTGCGATCTGTTTTGATAACACGAGCAAAGTTTGTAATAGGTGACTGCAAGCTTCCAAGCAACTTGGAAAGCAGTTCGTCTCTTGAAGGGATCTTAGCAAGTTCAGAAATACCTGCTACATCATATGCTGTTCCTTCAACTACACCACCCTTAAGTTCAAGTGCCGGAGCATCCTGTGCAAATTTGTAAAGGATTCTTGCCGGTGCTGTTGCGTCATCTTTAGAAATAGCGATAGCGCTTGGTCCTTCCAGGCAGTCATCAAGGGCTGCAAATTCAGTACCCTCGAAAGCTCTCTTCATCATTGTGTTCTTGTAAACTTTGTAGATCACACCAGCTTCTCTAAGCTGTTTACGAAGCTCTGTATCCTGAGCAACTGTAAGTCCACGGTAGTCAACGAGAACTACTGACTGAGCGTCTTTAATCTCTTCTGCAATCTTGTCAACGATTGGCTGTTTTACTTCAACCTTTGCCACTTTTCGGTACACCTCCTTATATTATTCGTGTACTGCCAAAGTTCTCAGCAGAATCTTCTGCTGAAACTAAAAAAATTCTCCAGGTCCAAAGACGTGGAGGTTCTACAAATTCATACACATGTAAAAATTCATTCTTCCTCGGTAGGCGTTCATAACTTACGCTTTTCAGCACCTACTGTCTTCGGCAGTTGCTAGGCTATAATACCATGTTATTTTCTATATGTCAAGCCCATTTTTATCTTTTTTATTTTTTCTTTTTCAAAAGAGGATCCGCCGAAAGCAGATCCTCCTCTATGACAGTCTCGCAACTGTCTCTTTTACATTTTATTATGCAAGCTTAACCGGGTTAATCTTCACGCCAGGTCCCATTGTAGATGTAAGAGTTACACTCTTCAGGTACTGACCTTTAACAGCGGCTGGTCTAACCTTGTTGATTGCATCGATAAGCGTCTGGAAGTTGTCCGCTAACTGCTCCTCTGTAAAGGATGCTTTTCCGATCGGAACATGGATAATGTTTGTCTTGTCCAGTCTGTACTCAATCTTACCAGCTTTGATATCGTTGATAGCTTTTGTAACGTCCATTGTTACTGTACCAGCCTTCGGGTTTGGCATAAGTCCTTTAGGTCCGAGTACACGTCCAAGACGTCCAACAACACCCATCATATCCGGTGTAGCAACTACAACGTCGAAGTCAAGCCATCCCTCGTTCTGAATCTTCGGGATCAGTTCGTCTCCTCCAACAAAGTCAGCGCCTGCTGCTTTTGCTTCCTCTGCCTTAGCGTCCTTAGCGAACACAAGGATGCGAACCTTCTTACCTGTTCCGTGTGGAAGAACTACAGCACCACGGATCTGCTGATCAGCGTGACGTCCGTCACAACCTGTTCTGATATGAGCCTCGATTGTCTCGTCAAACTTTGCTGTTGCTGATTTTCTTTACTAATGCTACTGCTTCTGCAGGATCATAGAGACTTTCCTCTTTCGATCAGTTTTGCAGCTTCGATATATTTTTTTCCTCGTTTCACTTTTACAATAACCTCCTTGTGGTATTGGCGGGAACTTGCCCCTCCCACTTTATGAATTTACTAAACAATTGAACTCTCAGCGCTCTCTCCCCCGAGGACACCGGAAAAGGTCGGCTGATTGTATCCTACAATATAATCTTTATATGATCCGGATTAGTCTTCTACAACTACACCCATGGAACGGCATGTTCCAGCGATCATGCTCTCAGCAGCCTCTACGGATGCTGCGTTCAGGTCTGGCATCTTCATTTCAGCGATTTCTCTAACCTGAGCTTTTGTGATTGTAGCAACTTTTGTCTTGTTCGGTACACCAGAACCGGACTGAATCTTACAAGCTTTCTTAATAAGAACTGCTGCCGGTGGTGTCTTTGTGATGAAGCTGAAGCTTCTGTCATTGTAAACAGTGATTACTACAGGGATGATAAGATCTCCCTGATCTGCTGTTCTAGCATTGAACTGTTTTGTAAATTCTACGATGTTTACACCGTGCTGTCCAAGTGCAGGACCAACCGGTGGTGCCGGAGTTGCCTTTCCAGCAGGAATCTGTAATTTGATATATCCTTCTACTTTTTTTGCCATTTCAATTACCTCCTTGTGGTATTGGCGGGATTCTCATCCCTCCCACGCAATTTTAATCCATTTTCTTCACTTCTGAAAAACCAAGTTCAACCGGAGTTTCTCGGCCAAACAGCTCAACATTGATTGTCAGACTCTTCTTCTGTTCGTTGATTGTCTGAACAGCTCCAACTGTTCCTTCCCATGCACCGCTAAGTACAGTTACAACATCACCGATCTCAAGATCAAGGATCACCTCATCCTGTTTGATTCCAAGGTTCTCCATCTCACTCTCATCAAGCGGTACCGGCTTGGATCCAGGTCCGACAAATCCTGTAACACCTCTTGTGTTTCTTACAACATACCAAGTATCATCATTCATGATCATGTGGATCATAACATATCCAGGAAACATCTTTCTCTGTACGACCTTTTCCACTCCATTACGTATCTCAGGTACTTCCTCAAGTGGAACACGAACTTCCAAAATCTGGTCTTCCAGATGACGAGTCTCAATTGTCTTGTCAATGTTTGCTTTTACTTTGTTCTCATACCCTGAATAGGTATGAACGACGTACCATTTTGCCTCTGACATAAAATCACCTTTCTGCTGCGATCAACTACTTCACTAAAAAGTCAATTCCATATCTCAAAAGCGCATCAACTACTGAGATCAGCGCTCCAAGCACTACGGAGACAGCAACAACTGCCGTGGTCTGTTTAGCAAGTGTATTCTTGTCTGGCCAAACGATCTTCCTGAACTCTGTCTTAAGTCCTTTGAACCAGCTCTTCTTCTGAGTTTTTGTATTCTCACCCATAATTCCACTTCCTTTCGACAACAATTATTTTGTCTCTTTGTGCAGTGTGTGTGATTTGCAGAATCTGCAGTACTTCTTGGTTTCCATGCGTTCCGGATGAGACTTCTTATCCTTTGTCATGTTGTAGTTACGGTTCTTGCATTCCGTACATTCCAGAGTAATTCTTGTGCGCACAACTTCCACCTCGCTTTTAATATATTCACCTACGTGTTGCTGATGGTTGCGAGCCATCAATTTTTAGGCATAAAAAAAACGCCTACTTCCATTCGCCCAAACATTGTATCATGGGAACAAACGGAAGTCAAGCCTCTTTCTTAAATTGTTTTATACCTATTTCAACTATATATCTGAACTATCGGCTAAATTTCTTCTTTCAGATCATAAGTATCAAGGAAATGATGTTTCATCCCTTTTAACTTATATGCAACCACAGTATCCAGATTTACATTTTCGACACTCTTGAAAATATTCCCTTCCACATATGGATTTACTTTTTTCAATGTAGCGATCAATTCTTTGATTTCTTTACGCTTAGAAAGATTCTCTTCATTATTCTCACTTGTAGCGCACGCTTCCGTAAACTTACATGCACACTGAAGAAAATACAGATCATTATAATCTCTCCATGCTTTGATATCTTCTTCGCGAACCATATATAGCGGTCGGATCAGTTCCATTCCTTCAAAATTTGTACTATGCAGCTTCGGCATCATTGTCTGCACCTGCGCTGAATAAAGCATTCCCATAAGGATCGTCTCGATCACATCATCATAATGATGTCCCAACGCAATCTTATTACATCCCATCTTCTGCGCATGACTGTACAAATATCCACGACGCATTCTTGCACAGAGATAACATGGGGATTTTTCTATATTAAAAACTGATTCAAAAATCTCTGACTCAAAAATCTCTATCGGAATCTCCAGACGTCTCGCATTCTCTTCTATCACCTGACGATTGACCGGACTGTACCCGGGATCCATCACAAGGAATTTCACCTCAAAATCAAATTTATTATGACGCTTCAGTTCCTGAAAAAGTTTCGCCAGTAGCATAGAATCTTTCCCCCCGGAAATGCAGACCGCAATTCTGTCTCCCGGTTTCACAAGTTCATATTCGTTGATTGCCTTTGTAAATTTGCACCATATATTCTTTCTGAATTTTTTACGCAGACTCTGTTCTACTTCTTCGGCAAAACTTAATTCTTTCTTTGATTTACTCATCTCTCTTCCCCTGTCGTTCTTTCTTATCTCGCAAGGTCCTTAATTACTTCACCTGCAATGATCAGACCTGCCACTGACGGTACAAATGCCACGCTGCCCGGAGTGGATCTGCGTTTTGCAGCTTTATATTCTACACCGTCCTGACAAACCGTCTCTGTGCTACAATTATCCGAAGTATCTTCCATTGGACGGATCGGCTCCTCTTCCGAATATACTACTTTCAGCTTCTTTACGCCGCGTTTCTTCAATTCACGTCGCATCACTTTCGCAAGCGGACACACCTTTGTCTTATAAATATCTGTCACGCGAAAGGCGCTCGCATCCAGCTTATTTCCTGCACCCATACTGCTAATGATCGGCACATCCATTTCTTTACATTTCATTACAAGCGCAATCTTAGCTGTTACCGTATCAACTGCATCTACTACATAGTCATATTCTTCAAAAGGAAATTCTTCCGCATTTTCCGGCAGAAAGAAACAATTATGGATATTCACCTCCGTCTCGGGATTAATCTCAAGGATACGACTCTTCATTACTTCTGTTTTGTATTTGCCAACTGTATTTCTCGTCGCAATAATCTGGCGATTCAGATTACTCATGCATACTTTATCATTATCAATCAGATCAAGCTTTCCGACTCCGCTTCTCACAAGCGCTTCACATACATATCCACCGACACCACCAATACCAAACACGGCAACGCGGGCGCCTTCCAGCTTGTTCATTGCTTCCTTACCTAAAAGCAGTTCTGTTCTCGAAAACTGTGTTAACATTCTCGATTCTCCTCTTCTATTCATCTTACATAAATGTTCCGCCGCCCGGACCGCCTCCCAGGCACAGTCCGCCACTGTTACAGCAAATATTGCACATCAGATTGGCAATACATAGTTTCACACACCAGCTACTATTGTAGGTTCCCGGATATCCGTACATTGTCTGCCTTGTCTGATACCAGTTTCCGCCACCTTCCAGCTGTTGAAGCAACATCTGATACTGCATATTCTGTGGTTCCAGACGAACTGCTTCTCTCGCATCTTCCAATGCAGTCACGTTATTTCCTAATCCGGAATTCGCCGATGCGCTGTAGAAATACCATCTTGCACTATGCTGGCTGATTCCGGCGAGTACGTTAAGAGCTTCTTTATAATGTCCGCTTCGTATATAATTAGCTGCCGCATTCAGATGTGCATCTTCCTCACTCATCCCGGAAGTTCCGCCCGTACTTCCTGCTGAACCATATCCATAAGAACCAAAACCGCCGAATCCTCCAAACGGACCGTAACTACCATAACCTGAGCCATCACTTGAACCATACCCGGAATTATATTCTTTTTCGCGTTCATCCATAATCTGCTGATAAGCCTGCTGCACTTCCTTAAACTTCGCCTCAGCCTCATCTTTCTTCGGATTATTGATATTCGCATCTGGATGATACTGTCGGCTCAGCTTTCGATAAGCTTTCTTCACATCTTCATCCGTAGCATTCCTGTCTACACCTAATATACTGTATGGATCTGACATCCTTCTTATTCCCTCGTTCTTTCTCTCATCCTCATTCTATAAATACCACCTGCATATCATAGCAGATGTTGCGTCTCTGGTAAATGCATCAACTCTTTTTAATAAATGTTGTTCCGCACTTCGGACAGCGAATCTCTATCTTTCCCTTTCCTTTCGGAATACGGATCTTCTGCTTGCATCCCGGGCACTTATAGATATGATATACCTTTCTCTGTGCCAAACTGTTCTTCTGCTGCTGAATATAGGTTCTGAGTTTATAAGTCTTCGCAAGATACTTCTGATTTTCTGCATACCGTTTCGATATATTTCTGGAAAAGACCCGGAAATAACAATAAATGATCAATACCCATCCAAGGAAATAAAATAGCGTCCCCACTCCTTTCCCTGTAAAAAAACGAAGACAGGAGCACTACTACCAATCCTGCAATGAGCAGCGCTTTAGAAAACTGATCCACGCCATACCTTCCCTGCATAAAACGTAAAAATTTTTCTTTCATACAAAATCCTTCTTTCTCAATAACTCTGTCTACACACATTATTTTCACGATATCTGTAACTTATCGTGTACTCTTCCGTTGAGTTTCCTACTAAAATGATATGTGCTATATTCTGCGCTGTTTTCATTCAAAAGTCAATTAAATAAATATAAAATGTGGTAACCGTCCAGAGGAAATACAGCGAATTTTCTTCGTTTTCTCCGAACAGTTACCAGTCTTTATTGATTCAATATATTATTACAGATTTCATCTGAGATCAGGTACACAATCCTGGAATCATTAATCCTGACATATCTGTCCCCACTTCCATTTTCTCCTCCGATGTAAAGCGTCATTGTCTGATCTTCATCATCGCTTGTATAAGTAACTTCTACTGTGATTTTGGAAGTCTCATCCAGACCATACCCTGTAAGATCCGCATCATCTACAGAATAATCCGCTACCTCTGACAGCGTTGCTGCACCAAGTCCTCCGGCTACTGCCGCAACATCTTCTGCCTGATCCTCATTTTCGGAATCATAGGTTATCGTCTCACCATTCTGTGTGATCACTTCTTTTTTCAGGTTTCCACTTCCGATACTTGGATAAGTATCCAGCTGAGCGATCTGATCCAGTTCTGTCTGGATATCATCCAATGAAGTCGCCGGAATTGTATAAACCTTTTCCGTATCGTCCACTGTCGCATAGTAATCATTTCCGGTCGCATTCCCAACCTTGATCGTTGTCACAGTTCCATCTTCATCTGTCAGTGTAACCGTATAAGTCGGGTGATCTAATCCATATTCTTCCAGTGCATCCGCATCCTCAAGTTCTCGATCCGCATTCAACTGTCCCATGGCATCAGCTACTGTCTTCGGATAACTCTGACGCAATGGAAAATCTTTATCTGCAGTATAGTACCAGGTATCTTCATCTTTCTCAAAATTCATTTCACCTGTTCCTAAGTCATATTTCACTCCGGTAATCTTTGAGGTCTTCAGGTCTGTTACTTTCACCGTTTCTTCTTCCTTGGAATCCTGCTTCTTATTCCATGTGCTTAAGACAAAATAGAGGATCAGGAGCAACACCAGAACACAGATTAAAATCAATGGTCCTTTCTTTTTCTTCATTCTGATTTCTTCCTCCTTAAGCTTTTCTTCTTCTGAACCATACGCTGAATCCGGCAATCAGAATCACTGCCGGGATTCCAAAGATTACAAGAAGGCTGAACAGACCGGCATGCTGTATCGTATTATACTCTGTTCCAAGACTCTTTGCCTCAATAGAAAGATTCTGCACTCCATCAAAGTTTGCACTTACTGCATTCATAAAGATCTGTGCATTCTCAAGTTGTGAAAATGCATCTGTAATATTCTGGTCGATCAGGCTTCCTGCGGAGATCACAGTCAGACGGGCTTCTGTTGTACTGCTTTCCTCAGAATCATCTCCCGAAGAAATTGTCTCTGTTGCGACAACTCCAAGTTCATACGTTCCCTGTTTCTGTTCGGACTCTGTTACTGCGTATCCATTTTCCGATGTCTCCATAAATGCACTTGTTGTTATCGTATCTCGTGTCGGATCTGTCAATGTCATTCCATGTGAATTCGTCAAAAGCACCATCTGAGAACTGATTCCGTTCGCAAGATCACCGGATACATTCAGCTGTGGGAAGATATAATATGGCTGGTTCTGATAACATCTTGTCGGATCCGCAATATAACCATCTACACCTTCAATTCCATACACCTTCAGCACACTTGCCAGATTTGGGAAATCCGTCAGAGAGGTATCCCCAAGCAGACACATCACTTTTCCGCCTGCTGCCAGATAATTTGTCAGAAGTGTCACTTCATTTTCTGAAAGGTCATTCGTCGGTGCATTCATAAGCAGAAGATCACAATCATCCGGAATGGAATCTGCCATCAGAAGGTTCAGTTCTGTCAGCGTGTAATTATTTTTACTCATCAAATCTGTAACTGTAGATGACAGTTCCGCCTCTCCATGCCCGCTTACTTTATAGATTGTCTTCTGCACATTACTTGTCACATAATTCACCGCACTTGTCAACTGGCCATCTCCGTCAAATTCTGAATAAGATGCATTTCCTGAATAATAGGAAGACATATCCATAACAAGAATCTTGTCAAAAGAAATAGTTGTTGTCTTTCCTGTTGCTTCACAAGATACAACGATTGTATTTTCGGATGTATTATACTCTGTCAATGCTGACGGATGCAGAACCGGATCGATCCACTCAACATTGATCTTATCTGAAAGTGCTGCATATTTACTGATAAATGTCTTAATCCTGTCATCCGTGTCTTTCTTTACCGCAAGAACTTTCATATCGACTTTATCATTCAATCCGCCCAGCAGATCCTTTGTTGTATCTGAAATTTCATAAATCTTTGTACTGCTCATATCCAGATTGCGATAAGCTTCCGGGATCTGTCCGATTACCAGATTAAACACAATAACAATCGCGATTACAAGTACTGTCAGCCCCACACTGTAAGATCCGTGCTTTGTACCGGAGGTGTGGAACATCCCTTTGATCTTTCCTGTTGTTTTCTTTCTTCTATCCACTTTCATGCCCTCCTAATTCCAACGTCTCTTCTGGATTGCCTGTACTGTCAGGAACACAAAGACTACGATCAGTGAAAGATACAGCGCGATTCCTGTTATATCTACAATACTGTTCGAAGTGATATCCGTAAATACATCTGCAAGTGCCAGTCTTCCAAGCATCTTTGTCAGCAGGTTTTCATAAAGACTTGATTTCACAAAGTACACGACCACACCGGCGATCACACCAACTGCTTCGATCACACCGGCAATCACTATATTTCCTGTCATCTGATAAATATAAACAACAATCAGAGTCAGAATGATAAGCACACCGACCAATCCGCTGACTGCACTGCTTGGAAGCATGGAAAGAATTCCATTCCAAAGATACAAGATAAGCAGAATACCAAATGTACTGATAAATGCGATCATCTGACTTTCCGTCAGAGCAGACAGGAACATGCCGATTGCCGCATATACACAACCCAACAGGAAGAATACCCCGATGGATATGTAATCTACTTTCAGATATGCAGTTCCCTGTGCCTTAATGATTAATGGGAACGCACAGAAGATCACATTCGGAATTCCAATTACCGTTACCATTGCAAGATATTTTCCAAGCACAACCTTCCACAGACTGACCGGAGCTGTCAGAAGCAGCTGATCCGTCTTATTTTTACGCTCTTCTGAAAAACTGCGCATCGTGATCAGCGGAATCCCTACGATAAATACGATCAGTGTACCTGAAAGCGTATAGGAAAAGTATGGATATCCGGCTGTCAGGTTATATGCCATAAAGTAGATTCCTGTAAATGCAATAAGAAATGCAACAAACACGCATCCCACCATAGACTGAAAATAGGAGCGTACTTCTCTTTTATAAATCGCCAGCATCTTTCATGTCCTCCGTTTCCTTCTTCTTCGCCTTTTCTGCATATTCTTCTGCTGCCCTGTCACTCTGCGTCAGTTCCATAAAGACATCTTCAAGACTTACCTGCAGCGGATTCAGTTTCAGCAGTGGCTGATGATTCTGTGCAAATGCCTGAAATACTTTCTCACGTATATCTGTATTTTTCTTCTCCTGAATCTGAGCCCATGTGATTCCATTTTCCAGATACTTTGTAGAAATACTTCGAATTCCATCTACTGTCTCAAGAATTCTTCGAACTTCGTCCGGGCTTGCTTTCGTCTCGATCTCAATCAGATCAGAATCTCCCAGATTCCGTTCCAGGTTCTCCGGTGTGTCACTTGCGACCAGTTTTCCTTTGGAAATAATCAAAATATAATCGCAGACTTCACGGACTTCCGCCAGAATATGAGAACTCAGGATCACCGTATGTTTCTTCGCAAGCTGACGGATCAGTTCACGGATCTCTATGATCTGTTTTGGATCAAGTCCGACACTTGGTTCATCAAGAATAATAATCTCCGGAAATCCAAGCACTGCCTGTGCCAGTCCGACTCTCTGACGGTATCCTTTCGACAGATTCCTGATCAGACGGTTTTCCACTTCCCAGATCTTCACCATCTTCTCTACTTCATTGATAGACTCTTCTCTTTTATTCTTAGCGATTCCTTTCAACTCCGCTACAAATTCCAGATATTCACGGACTGTCATCTCCATATATAACGGTGGCAATTCCGGCAGATAACCAATCTGCTTTTTCGCCTCCTCAGGTTCTTTCAGAATATCATGTCCATTAATCAGTACTTCTTCTTCGGTAGCACCGAGATATCCTGTCATAATATTCATCGTTGTTGATTTTCCCGCCCCATTCGGTCCAAGAAAGCCGTAGACATGCCCTTCCTCTATTGTGAAGTTCAAATGATCTACTGCTGTATGGTTTCCATACTTCTTCACAAGATTCTTTACTTCTATCAAAGTCTTACCTCCCTATATTTCTTCCAGTCTATATCTATGCAGACAAACCGAGATTTTTGACCTTTCAAAAGTATCAGGATTCTGTGAATGTTTTGTGTTATAAATGTGACAGTTCTATTTCTTACAAAAAGAACAAAGAATGTGCCTCGGCACATTCTTGCGCCTGCGGCGGTCGCTTGCGACACCTACCTTGTACGCCGCAGTGCGCATCCTGAGCGGAGCGTTTGTTGTATATTAGGAAAGGACTTTCCTAATATACAACAAAGCATTCTCTGCATTGTTCCATATAAGAACCAACACAAAGAATGCTTCTTTTTTACTTTTCGTATTCCTTACAAACCAGATCTGCAATGATCTGCTGCCCCTGAAAATCCGGATGTACTCCGTCTTTCTGCAGATGAGATGTCACAGATGACTGATACACATCCGCAACTTCATAATCGTATTTTCCCGCACGTTTTTCAATGATCGCGTTCATATTTTCAATAATGTCTTCTACAATTTTATTCAGCGTAGATGGAAGCTTCATATTTCCTGCCGGATTATAAATTGTAGTCACGATCACTTTTGCATCGTCCTTTTTCAATGAATTTACTGTCTTCATCATCTGGATCCATTCTTTTTCAAAGGAATTATAATCCCAGTTGTTCAACGCGTTGATCGCACTCAGCACAAGCAGCGGATTCTTCTTTACAGACTCTTTCAAAGATGCAAGTGCCTCATCCGCACTTTTAAATTTTGTATCTGTCTTCAGGATTTCCTGAACCACACGCTTACATTCGTTGAGCAGGTCATTCGAACCAATTGTTATAAAATAACATCTGCTTTTGCAAGATTCGTCTGCACATCCTGCTTTGACAAATACTTTTCGTTCAATCCTGCCGTATCAAGACCTGTTCTTGCATAATTGTGATAAATATATCTGCACCCTTCGCTATATGCTATTTCCTTTGCTGCCAGACTTCCATAATTCTCCATCCAGGATTTATCGCAAGTGTAACCTTTCGCAATACTGTCTCCAAGTACTGTGCAATAAAGCTGATGTGGGCGTGCTGTTTCCTCCGTATTTTCTGTTCCGGATACTGGAAGAGTCCCTGTCAGCAGCATCCCTGTGCTGAGCAGAACTGCCAACATCCTTCTTCCGTATCTTGAAATCCTTCCTTTTCTTTCTCTCATTCCATTTTGTTTCATTTTCCGCACCTGCCTGTATTCTGTCCTTCTTCGTAGCTGTCCCTATTATTGCCTTATGCTTTTAGATTTCCCATTTTGCCTGACTTCCATGCTCCGTCTTTGTAATATTTAATTTCCAGTCAATCTGCTCTTTCAATTCATTTACATGGGAAATGATTCCAACCAGTCCTTTCTCTCCTGCAAGTTCTTTGAGAATCTGAATCGCACGATCTCTTGATGCATCATCCAGAGATCCGAATCCTTCATCTACAAACATCGTCTCCAGACTTACAGCTCCCGCCGTATTCTGGATAATATCTGCAAGTCCCAATGCCATTGATAAGGCTGCCATAAAGGATTCTCCTCCTGAAAGAGACTTCACATCTCTGACAGAATCTGTCACCAGATCATAGACATCCAGATCAAGGCCGGCCTGTCCCTGACTGCTCAGATCCTGAATCTCCCTGCACTGTAAAATAAATTCATTTGATGTCATCCGCGCCAGCCTGCGGTTTGCCGCCTGAATGATCTGCCGGAAATAAGTCCGCTGTACATACGTCTCAAAATCAAGTTTCACACTGCCGCTCAAATTGCCATTTGCAGTCTTGCTCAGGTTGGAAAGTACCTCATATTCTTTTCGCAGAGCTTCCTGCGAAGAAAAATATTGTTTCAGATTCTTGTACGCATTCTGGTTACCTGTCCATCTGCTGTGAAGCTGCATCTGATGATCCTGTTTTTCTTTCAACAGATGTTCTACTTCATTTCGCTTTTCTATCTCCTGCTGCGGATCTTCCCGCTTTTCGCCTGCAGTCTGTTCCTTCAGCGTCTCGATCTTTGCCTTTTTCTCTAACAGCTGGCGGTCATGTTCTTTCACTTCTTTGTCTTTCTCCCGCCACCCTTCGATCCACTGTTTCGCCTCACGGAATTCTTCCTGTGAAGTAAATTCCTGTCGGCTGATCTCCTCTCGGAACTCTTCCTGCTCTTTTACAAAACGCTTCTCAAGTTCTGCCTTCTGGCCTCGAAGTCCCTCCAGTTTTCCTGCCTGACGTCTGCTTTCCTCCGTCATCTTACGGCACTGTTCCTGTGCCTGCTTTGTTTCATTCTTCTTCCGATCCAGTTCAACCTGCATCTTCTGAAGCTCTTCTTTCACCTGCTCTTCTTTCACAGGATTATCTCCGAGAATACGTTGTTCTGATTCCAGCTGTGCTTTACATATCTGAAACTTTTCCTGCTGCTGTATTCTTTTTTGTTCCAGCAGATCACGTCTTTGCTTCAGTTTCTCTACCGTCTCTTTATCCGGTGCTTCTCCGGAAATCTTTGCCGGATGCGGATGTTCTACTGATCCGCAGACCGGACACGGCGTGCCTTCCTGTAATTCCTTTGCCAGGATTCCCGCCTGCTCCTGAAAGAATTTCGCATATGCTTCCTCATACTGAGCTGATGCTTCCTGACAATTCTGTATACAACGCTGCATTGCCCCTGTCTGATTTTCATATTCTTTCGAATACTTACGCACATTTGCGTAATGTGGAAGGAGATCCGATAACTGTGAAATTCTTTTCAGCATTTCCGGTTCTTCCTTTGCAAAAACTTCTTCCAATTCTTCCGCTTTTTCTTTAACCTCAGAAAGTTCCTTTTCCTGTTCCTTCTGCCATACAGTGATCTGCTCGATCTCGCCCTGTATCTGTCGCACGGATTTCGCTGTTCGAAGAGCCTGCACTTCCAGATGTCTCGCCTGCTCTGCCCGGTGTCCAAGCCCTGCCTGAACCCGACAGGTTTCCATCTCTTCCTTTTTTGCATTCAGAATACTCAGCTGCTTCTCTTCCATTTTCCAAACGGTCAAATATCTTATTTTTCTCTTCTTTCTTCTGAATCAGCATTCGAAGTGTTTCTGACTGTTTCTTAAGTTCCTCTGATTTCTTTCTTTAAGACTTTTCCACAACTTTCTTCATATTCGAGAAAGTTTTTTCACAGCCTTCAGAACCTTTTCCCCTTCCGGCATGGATAACTCACAGAGTTCTTTCCACTGGTCTGCCAGATCCTGCTGATCTGTGTCCTCCGATTCCACACGCTCCATCTCACGCCGAATGTCTGATTCACTTTCCTTCAGCGCAATATACAGATCTTTTCCTTTTTCTTTCAGTGCTTCCTGAATCCGCCAGTAGATCTGTGTCTGGAAAATCTGTGAGAAGATCTTTTTTCGTTCTTTTGATTCTGCATGAAGAAGCTTCAAGAAATCTCCCTGCGCAATCATGGCAATCTGTGTAAACTGTCCCGCATCAAGACCAATGATTTCTTGAATCTTCTGGTCTGTCTCTCGCTTCTTCCCCTGATATTCCCTTCCATCCGGAAGAAGGAGACTTACCTTCGCTGTCTCTTTCACATACCGGAGGCTTCCATCTGCTTTTCTTCTCTTCCCTACCCGGAGATATTCCGGATTACGGCGCACGGTATATTCCTGTCCCCGATAAGAAAACACATATTCAACATAAGTGTCTGTGTCTTCTGATGCATACTGGCTGCGCATCATATTTCCATCTCTGCGTCCGCCACTCGTCCGGTCATACAGCGCATACATGATTGCATCAAAGATGGTTGTTTTTCCTGCACCCGTATCTCCGGTAATCAGAAATAATCCGCTGTGAATCTTTGTAAAATCTATCTCCTGGACGCCCGCATAAGATCCGAATGCGGACATCGTCAATCTCACCGGTCTCATACGTCCTCCCCTTTCATTTCACTTAGAATCTCTCTTAAGATCTTTTGTTCCTGTTCAGACATTTCCTGCCCCTGCATCTCTTTGTAGAAATCACAAAATGTTTCAAACGGAGTACCGATCCGTATCTGTTCTTCAGAAAATTCCAGCTTCTGTCTCGTCCTTTCATTATCCATCCGCACTTCGAGGATATGATGGAACTTTCTCTCCAGCTGTTCCTTCGGTTTGTACGGATCAACCTCATCTGTCAGCGTTACACTGACATAATCTTCGCTCCCGGTTCCGTCCTCCGCTTCAAGGATCTCTTCCAGAGTTCCACGCAGTTTCCGTACATCACGAAGCGGATGTAACGGCAGCTTCTGAATCTCCGGCTCGCTCCCCTTTTCTTTCAATTCGACTACATGAAGTGTCTTCTTCTGATTTGCTTCACTGACTGAATATTTCAACAATGTTCCGCAGTAACGGATCTTCTCCTGTCCGACTCTCTGTGCTCCATGTAAATGTCCAAGAGCCACATAGTCAAACTCCTGTACTACGGAAATATCTACATTATCAATGCCTCCGACAGATAATACTTCTGAATCACAAGTTACCGGAGTCTCTCCTTTTCCTGTATAAAACTGATGGGAAACCAGTACATTTCTTCTGGAGAAATCAATCTTCTCCCTCTCCAGAAGTCCTTGTACAGCTGCCGTATAACTCTCCGGCACATCTCCGCCAAAGATTTTACGCACATATCCCGGCTTCAAAAACGGAAGCAGCCAAAAATCCACTTCACCAAACTCATCCGTCAAAGTAATCTTTTTCAGACGATCTGCTTCTTCCTCCGGTGCCTGCCCCGCAATATAAATCTGATGACTTCCAAGCAAACGGCTGGCATAATCAAGCCGCTGTGCCGAATCATGATTTCCCGATATAATAAGCACCGGAATCACCGGTTCAATCTTAGCCAAAGCTGTCAGAAATTCATCAAACAAGCTGACGGCTTCTGCTGATGGCACGGATTTATCATAGATATCTCCAGCGATAACAATTGCATCCGGATGTATAGACTCTGCATATGAAAGAACCTCCGCAAGGATATGTTCCTGATCCTCCCGGAGGTTATAGTGATGTAATTGCTTTCCTATATGCAGGTCTGATAAATGAAAAAACTTCATATCATCACCTCATTACAGTAAATTTACTTCTTTCCCGGATTCTTCCAAATCCAGATTGCTGCTACAATACCAAGCATATACAGAATGTTCACAAGAACGACCGGATTATCCTTCAGTAAAGCGACAACCGCTACAATTGCTGCAAGTATCGCCGCAAGCTGAAGCACCTTGAGAAGCTTCTCATTCCGGCTCTGTCTTGCTTTCTGTAAGCATTCCAGTCTGCGCTGTTCCAACGTCAGATATTCCAGCATATCCTCCGGTCGAATCTTAGAAAGAATCACTTCTTCTCTGGAAAATTTCTTCTCCCCACTGCGGTGGAAAATACTCTTGATCTGATCGATCTTTTCCTTCCGGTTCTGCGGATCTTTAACCGCCTGCTCGTACTCTTCCTCAGCTGCACGATCCTCCACAGTCTCTTTGTAATAATCTTCCAGCTTCTGCGCCGGTTCTACCGGTGGCTGTACAGGATGTGTTGGTTCCGTATTCACCGGTGGTATCGCCTCTGTCTTCACTGGCGGAATCTCCTCCGCATCCACCGGCTGCTCGACTATTTCTGATGTATTCACTTTATCTATCACTTTATTTTCTTCAGACACTATAGTTCTCCTTTTATCTTCTCCGCATTAATCCTGAAAATGATACCTACTATTCGCATATCAACATATAAATTATAGCAAATGCACGAAAAATATACAACCAACAGGAAATGGACCTAGGTCGATTAATCGTTACTGTTGCTCCTCCGCTCCCGGAAGTTTCACCATCTTCGGTGCATGCTTCAGCGCCGGAATGATCTTTGCGATCAAATCAGATGTACGAATCTTCAAGCTGGATGTGTTGATGCACGGATGACAGCCAAAATACGGATCTTTCATTATATCCTCATCGATCAGAAGCTGCACTTTCCCCTCTGTATCATTCATAAGTCCCATAACGCTGACAGATCCCGGTGTAATATCCAGATACTTCTCCATATACTCCGGCTTTGCAAAGGAAAGTCTGGCAGAACCGATCTGTGCCGACAGATTCTTTGTCTTGAATGGCTTGTCACCCGGCATCAGAAGCAGATAAAAGTCTGTTTCCTGTCGATTGCAAAGGAACAGGTTCTTGCAGATTGCGGTTCCATCTCCAAGTGTTCTATCGATCTCTTCACAGGCTTCCATCGTCATTGCCGCCTCATGGTCTACTCTCTGGTATTCCACACCAAGCTTGTCGAGGAAATCATATACCCTGATTTCCTTTTCTAATCTTCCTTCTGTGTTTTCTGGTCTTCCATTCTCTAATTTCATATTATCAACTCCTATATCATACTAACCTAAGTGCTCTATATCTGTCAAAACATGCAAATATTTCCTGTCTTCTCGGCACTGCCATACAGGATACACTGGATGTACTCTCGCATAATTCCGCCAGCGATTTATTCTGCATCACTTCTTCCAGCTCATCTACAATCTGGATCAGATTCTTCTTTCCGTCAATCAAATGTTTCTGTGCATATCGTACACAGTATCCAAGTGCTGTCACCTGTTCGTTATCCGCAATCTGCTCTAAGCATCTCAGATCGATCATATCCCTGTTGATCATCACTGATTCTTTTCCCATCGTCTTCATCTTGATCCGGTCATTTCCGCGAAATGCTTTATCCGGTCGTGGCACTCTGTCATAAGCCGGCTTTTTTGCTGGCTGCTCCGGCACGCTGATCTGCGGGAAGTTCTCTGCTTCTTTTTTCGCCAATACCGTAATATCTTTCGGAACATAACGATCCATCTGGATAATACTGTCTGCGATATGGAAATAAGCTCCCGAACTTCCTGCAACGATCACTGTCGAGATTCCATAATTTTCATACAATTCTCTGATTCTTTCAATAAATGGCGTGATCGGCTCCATCTCTCTGTGGATCACGCGCTGCATCAGCTCATCACGGATCATGAAGTTCGTTGCACTCGTATCTTCATCAATCAGGAACAGGGATGTCCCGGCCTCAATTCCTTCAATCACATTTGCTGCCTGTGAAGTACTTCCACTTGCATCTTCCGTACAGAATGACGTCGTATCTTTTCCGTTCGGAAGATCGTTGATGAACATGGAAATGTCTGTCTTTTGGATACTTCTTCCATCCTCCGCGCGCAATTTCACTGCTGTCGCATCTGTGATCACATACTCTCTTCCATCCCCTGCGATGTGATTGTACACTCCAAGCTCCAGAGCTTTCAAAAGTGTTGACTTTCCGTGATAACCTCCACCGACGATCAAAGTAATCCCCTTACGGATTCCCATACCGGTAATCTTTCCTTTATGTGGAAGTTCCAGTGTCACTTCCTGCTCCGTCGGAGACTGGAAGGCAATTCCGTCACGCATCGGCCTGGATGAAATTCCGGATTCCCTTGGCAGTACACTTCCGTTTGCCACGAAAGCACACAAACCACGTTTCGGAAGTTCTTTACGGATATACTCCTGATCTTCTGCCAGATCTACGATTCTTCTCAATCTTTTTGCATCCAGATTCTTATAAAACAAGGATGCCTTTACACACTCCGGAACAAAATCAAATAAAATCTTCTCTAATTCTCTTGCATTGATCGTTCGCCCATTTGCCGGAAATCCGATTTCCATTCTCAGAAGGATGTTTCCGTTCTCCGGCTGGATCTGACACGCTGTTCTCTCCAAAACTTCCTGTCCGCATCTGCTGACAGAGATCAGTCCGCTCTTACCTGAACCTTTCGCCTTGAATGCAAACCTCTCTGCCCTTCTTCCAAACTGGCGCAGCAATTCATCCTGAAGTGCGATTCTCTGACATTTTCCACAATATAATTCCTGTGGGAATCCTGCTGTCTTTCCACTCACCAGTACACTTACCTTTGACGGTGACGCAAACGGATCTCCCTGTACGTGATCGATCGATAAAACATATCCCGGAAATCGGTACTGTCCTTTTGTATCTTTATAAG
>ENA-OQBD01000306-OQBD01000306.1-human-gut-metagenome-genome-assembly--contig:-NODE-306-length-27292-cov-3.917099_pt1 | contig 27292 bp, 21 predicted proteins | sample MGYA00242742_ERZ504543 | MGnify/ENA primary metagenome ERZ504543 (study PRJEB26092, sample SAMD00036239) | human gut metagenome | host: Homo sapiens | study: EMG produced TPA metagenomics assembly of...
TTGGCCGGCCGTGTGGACAGCAAAACGGATTTTCCAGCGTCAGCAATTCCGTCATGAGTGCATCCACTTCCGGCAGGCTCAGTCTATGATTTCCCTTTACCGCTGCCTTGCAGGACATGGTGGCTACTTTTTCCAGTATCAGTTCCGGTGTCTGCCGTCCGGTCAGGTTGGAAAAATCATCAAGCATTTCGATAAACAGATCTTTCATGTCAATATGGTACAGATTATCCGGTACGGCAGAGATCATATATTCTCTGCCACCGAAATTTTCGATCTCATACCCGAATTTTTTGATTTCCGGCAGATACGTCTCTAACATTTCCTGCTCATGGGCATCCAGACTCAGCACAATGGGCGGGCTGACTGCCTGGGATGTAAATTCTTTTTCTTTTAATTTTGCCATCATCCGTTCAAAAAGTACCTTTTCATGTGCTGCATGCTGATCCATAATATACAATTTATCCTCGTATTCGATCAGCCAGTAGGTTTGAAACAATTGTCCGATGATGCGGTGCTTTTTGCGGGCATCATCCGTTAAAAATTCCGGTGAAGCAGCGGCGAGCGTCATCTGTTCGCCAACCGGTTGTTTTTTTGGAATATCTGCAGGAGAGGCTGTTTCCTCCCGCTTTGGGAACGGGTCAAAGGATTCCCGTACCATGGTTTTATCCGGATGCTGTGGCACATACGGCTCAAATGCCGGTGCTTTTTTTGATGGCACAGGCGAAGCCACAGGGAAAGCTGGTTTTTCCGGAATCGGAGGCTGGTGATGCTGCTGTCGGATTTCATTGATTCTGCGCTTTTCAAATGGTTCCGGAATCGGTTCTTTGTATGCCGGGGGAAGATTCTTTTTTTTATGTTCTGCTTCATCTACCGGAACTTCCGGAATCAGTTCCTTATGGGAAAGCAGTCCGAAGAGAACATCACACAATTCTTTGTAAATTTCCTGATTGTGTCCAAACCGCAGTTCCATTTTTGTCGGATGTACATTCACATCAAGGGTATCCCCCGGAAATGTGAAATACAAAACTGTAAACGGATACTGGTGCTGCATCAGGAAATTATGATAAGCCTCTTCTATCGATCTGGAAAGCAGAGAACTTTTGATGTAGCGTCCATTGATAAAATAGTTTTCGTAATTCCGGTTTCCGCGGTTAATCACAGGTTTTCCAATATAGCCGGAAAGGGAGAAATATTCTCCCTTGTAGTTTACCTCTAACAGTGCCGCCGCAATCTCACGTCCGTAAATATGGTAAATGAGATCCCGTTTTTTCCCGTTTCCGGAAGTGTGCAGTCTTGTCTGGTTGTTGTTGATATATTTAAAAGAAATATCCGGATGGGACAGGGCAAGTTTTTCCAGCATGTCACTGATGTAGGTGCCCTCTGTCTGTGCCGTCTTTAAAAATTTGCGTCTGGCAGGGGTATTGTAAAACAGATCCCGGACCAGAAATGTTGTGCCATCGGGAGCACCGATTTCTTCGTCTGCAATTTCTTTTGAGCCTTCGATCACGTACCGGGTGCCGGTCAGGGCATCGGCTGGTTTGGTGATCATTTCCACTCTGGAAACAGCAGCAATGCTGGAGAGTGCTTCCCCACGGAATCCTAAAGAATGTACACACATCAGATCTTCTGCACTGCGGATTTTGCTGGTTGAATGCCGCAAAAAGGCCAGTGGAACTTCTTCTTTTGGAATTCCGCATCCATTGTCCGTGATGCGGATCAGGGAAATGCCCCCTTCTTTGATCTCCACGGTAATGGCGGATGCACCTGCATCAATGGCGTTTTCCACAAGCTCCTTTACCACAGAACTCGGGCGTTCCACGACCTCTCCTGCTGCAATCTTATCAATTGTCTCCTGACTTAATAACGCAATTTTGCTCATTCGTTTTTCCTTTTTATATCCTACCAGCGGTTTTTAACTTTGTTCTGAAGTTCATACAGTTTATTGAGTGCATCCATCGGGGTCATGTGGCTGATATCCACGTCCCGCAGTTCCTGAATGATATCGTCATCTTTTACGGTGTCAAACAATGACATCTGTGTCAGATCCACCTCATCGAGATGCGGTTTTTTCTTTTTGCCGGAGGCTTGTCCTTCCACGGATATATTTTTCACGGTTTCCGTAATATCGTTTGCAGAAAGCTGGTTGACAATGTCTTTTGCGCGGTCAATCACAAGTTCCGGAATCCCTGCCAGTTTAGCAACTTGTATTCCATAACTTTTGTCTGCGCCGCCCTTTACAATCTTGCGCAAAAAGACGATGTCGTCTCCTTTTTCCTTGACCGCAATACAATAATTATTGACACTGTTTAGTTTTCCTTCCAGTTCCGTCAGTTCATGATAATGTGTGGCAAACAGTGTTTTTGCTCCCAGTAATTTGGGATTGCTGATATATTCGACAACCGCCCAGGCAATGCTGAGTCCGTCGAAGGTACTGGTTCCGCGTCCGATTTCATCCAGAATCAGAAGGGAATTCGCTGTGGCATTGCGAAGAATATTTGCCACTTCATTCATTTCTACCATAAAGGGTACTCTGCCCGCTTGCCAGATCATCTGAAGCCCCGACACGCGTGAAAATCCGGTCCACAATTCCAATGTTGGCAGATTCTGCCGGAACAAAGCTTCCAATCTGTGCCATCAGAACGATCAGTGCGCTCTGGCGCATATAGGTAGATTTTCCTGCCATATTCGGACCGGTAATGATGGAAATCCGGTTATTGTGATTGTCCAGATACGTGTCATTGTCTATAAACATATCATTGACAATCATTTTTTCCGACAACCGGATGACGGCCGCCTTTGATATCAATCACGCCGGATTCGTTGATCTTTGGTTTGCAGTAATTATTCTGTCCTGCCACAAGTGCCAGGGAAACAAACACATCAATCTGCGCCACTGCCCGTGCGGTTGCCTGAATACGTGCAACATTATCCGCGATGGTATCCCGGATCTGGCGGAACAGATCGTATTCTAATTCGACCAGACGATCCTGGGAACCGAGAATCGTATCTTCGAGTTCTTTTAATTCCGGCGTAATATAGCGCTCGGCATTGGTCAGTGTCTGCTTTCTCACATAGTAATCCGGCACCTGATCCTTAAAGGAATTGGTCACTTCCAGATAATATCCAAACACTTTGTTGTATTTGATACGCAGGTTCTTAATTCCAGTCTTTTCGCGTTCTTTGCCCTCTAAGTCTGCCAGCCATTTCTTTCCATCCGTTGATGCGTTCCGCAGCCGGTCCACTTCCTCATTGTATCCGGTTTTTATGATGTTGCCGTCACGTACGGAAATCGGAGGATCATCGTTGATGGAAGACTTCAAAAGTGCACACAGATCTTCCAGACAGTCAAAATGTTCCCGGATTCCGGTGGCAAGCTCTCCCTTTAAATCCTCAAGCAGTGTTTTAATTGGAGGCAGCATTTCTAAAGAATTGCAAAAAGCAATCATATCCCGCGGATTGGCGGTCTGGTATGTAATTCTGGTAATCAGACGTTCCAGATCATATATTGGTCCTAAATATTCCCGCAATTCTTCCCGGGTGATCTCCTGATCATTTAAATTTGTAATCAGTTCCTGCCGTTTTAATATCTCTGTTTTGTCGATCAGCGGCTGTTCCACGTAAGAGCGCAGAAGTCTGGCACCCATTGCCGTCTTTGTCTTATCCAGTACCCAGAGCAGGGAACCACGCTTTTGTTTTTCCCGCATGGTCTCTACCAGTTCGAGATTTCTCCGGGAGGAACTGTCAATGATCATATATTTCCCGATGGAATACGGACGGAGTTCCAGAATATTAGAAAGGGTGTTCTTTTGTGTTTCATACAGATATTTCAGTAATGCCGCGGAGGCAATCACACCACAGTCGTAATCCATCAGTCCCAGCCCTTCCAGACTCTGTACATGAAAATGGGACAACAGCGTTTCCTTTGCCAGATCATCCCCGAAATACCAGGAATCCAGAGCGGATACCGCAATTCCCATGCGCTCCTTCATATCATCGATATCTACCCCGCTCATATAAAACGGCTCGTTGCAGATGATTTCTGTCGGACTGAAACGATTCAGCTCGTCCAACAGTTTTCGTTCACTGTCCACTTCCGTTACAAAGAAATCTCCGGTCGTAACGTCGGTCGTCGCAATGCCGTATTTATCCCCGATATATACGATACACATGAGATAATTGTTTTTTGCCTCGTCTAACGACTGCATATCAATGTTTGTTCCCGGAGTGACTACACGGATGACTTCCCGTTTGACAATTCCTTTTGCCAGTTTCGGATCTTCCACCTGTTCACAGATTGCTACTTTGTATCCTTTTTTGACCAGCCGGTTGATATATCCGTCTGCGGCATGAAACGGAACCCCGCACATCGGCGCCCGTTCTTCCAGTCCACAGCTTTTTCCTGTCAGCGTCAGTTCGAGTTCCTTTGAAACTGTTTTGGCATCCTCGAAAAACATTTCATAAAAATCACCCAGACGATAAAACAGGATACAGTCTTTGTATTCTTCTTTTGTCTGCAGATAATGCTGCATCATTGGTGTTACTTCTTGTTTCACTTTTTTCTCTCTTTCTAATAAACCGGATGATAACGTTTCATCACATCATCAGCCAGACGCAGACCGTCCATCGCTGCCGACATAATGCCTCCCGCATATCCTGCGCCTTCTCCACCCGGATAAATTCCGTGCACACGGCTCTCTCCATTTGTATCCCGCATGATCCGCACCGGAGATGAGGTGCGTGTTTCCATGCCGGAAAGAATCGCATCAGACCGGTCAAACTGCGGAATAATGTTCGAAAAATGTTCCATTCCAACAAAAAGGAATGTTCCATGTCCTCTGTCATCAGACCTCTGAGATTTGCAAAGCAGGTCTGCCCTTTTGTCTGGGAATTAAAATCTCCATATCCTTGGCTTGCGATATTCTGCCGGTAATCGCCAAACAGCTGCTGCGGAATCTTTCCGTTTCCCAGCTGATAAGTTTTATGTTCGAGTGTTTCCTGAAAGTGCATGCCATCAAGTGGATCCTGTGCTCCGTAATCGGCAGGGGAAACCGAAACAATAATGGCAGAATTTGCGTTTTTACCACTTCTACCCGAATAACTCATACCATTGACACAGGTTTTTTCCTTCATGGAGGAAGCATTTACGACATAACCGCCCGGACACATGCAAAAGGAATATACCCCGCGTCCGTTTGGAAAATTGGACGTCACCTTATAGGGTGCGGCAGGAAGCCGCAGGGCGTTTCTTTTTCCGTACATAGCATCATCGATCATCTGCTGGGGATGTTCCACGCGGAATCCCACGGCAAAATTTTTGGCTTCCATCGGAAGCTGGTGCCGGTGCAGCATCATAAAGGTATCCCTTGCACTGTGTCCAAGTGCAAGAATGGCAACATCGGCAGGAATCACCGTATCATCCTCCGTCACAAGTGCATGCAGTGCATTTTCTTTTATCTGAATGTCTTTTAAGCAGGTCTGAAAACGAAACTCCGCACCGTGTTTGATCAGGTAATCCCTCATATTTTTGATCACCTTCGCCAGAATATCGGTTCCGATATGTGGTTTTGCATCATAAAGAATGTCCGATGGTGCCCCAAATTTCACGAATGTTTCGAGTACATAGCGGTTTCTTCCGGATGGATCTTTCACCACCGTGTTTAATTTTCCATCGGAAAAGGTTCCTGCCCCACCTTCTCCAAACTGTACATTGGAATCCGGCTGCAGAATACCGGTTTTCCAGAAGCGTTCAACGTCCGCACTGCGGTCTTCTACCTGTTTTCCACGCTCTAAAATAAGCGGCGCATATCCTGCAAGTGTCAGCTGCCAGGCTGCAAAAAGACCACAGGGACCGGCTCCCACAATCACCGGACGCCGGTTTAAACGCTCCTGCCCCATTTCCGAAAAACGGTAACCGGTTTCTGTCACAAGGCTGACGGAAGGCTGATGCAGTTTTTTTACGATGCTGTTTTCCTGACGGATCGTTACATAGATGCAATATACATAAAACAATGACGGCTTTTTCCGTGCATCGAGGGAACGCCGCATCACCTCGTAATGAAATGTTTCTTTCGATGGAATACGAAGTGTTTTTCTGATTTTATCTTCCAGATCTTTTTGGGAATGTCCTACTGGAAGCTTTAACTGATTGATTTTAATCATTATGAACCTACTTTACTTCCTGCGACATGTCCGCTGGACCATGCCCATTGCAAATTATATCCCCCACAGATTCCATCGACATCCAAAAGTTCACCAACGAAATAGATGCCCGGGACAATCCGTGATTCCAGCGTATCTGTGTGGATTTCTTCTGTGTGGATTCCCCCAGTGCACACCTGTGCAGCAGAAAAATCCCTTACCTTTTTTAAGCGGACAGGAAATGTCTGTATCTGTCTGCAGAGCGTTTCGGTCTGTTTTTTGGAAATCCGTTCTGTGTGTTCATGAACCGGAATGCCTGCTGCCTTAAGTATAACCGGAATCAGTTTATGGTTTAAAAGCCCACGAAGTGATTCTGCGGCATCCTGTATCCCGGCATCCCGTGAAAATCTGCGCTGCAGTTCCTGCGCAAGCATATCTTCGGAAAAATCCGGCAGAAAATTGATGGTAAGCTCTGCCTGTTTTTTCTGATACAGCGCTTTCGAGGCCGGACTGCTGATCTGAAATACCGGAATACCGGAAATCCCGTAATCTGCAAGCTGCAGTTCTCCCCGTTCCTGTTCGCATTTCTGCCCATCTATGTACAAAGACAGGAGTGCGTCCGTGCGGACTCCGGATACTTTGGAAAATTCCATTCCTTCTGCCTCAAATCCACACAGTGCCGGCAAAATCGGCTCAAACCGGTGCCCAAACGATTTTATCAGCGAAATCATGGATCCATCGCTTCCGGATTTCGGTGCAGCACGAAGACCTGTTGCAAAAACAAGATTGTGGGAACAATACGTTCCCATGGATGTCCGTACCTCAAATCCGTATTTTGTCTCACAAAGCTGCCGGATGTCACAGGAAGTGACCAGGGAAACTCCGCTTCGTTTCATTTCCGCGGACAACGCATCCGCAACGGAAGAAGCCTGTCCGGAGTTTGGGTATACATATCCGTTCTTTTCTTTTGGCCAGATGCCGATCTCCCGGAAAAACGCAAGGGTATCTTCCACTGTAAACTGCTTTAAAATTTCCTGTACCAGTCCGCGGTCTCCGTAATAACACCGGGGAGACATCTTAAGATTTGTAAAATTACATTTTCCGTTTCCGGTTGCCAGAATTTTTTTCCCCGGCTTATCCATATGTTCTAAGACGGTAACGGACAATCCACGTCTTGCGGCCGTAATTGCGGTCATCATGCCGGAAGCTCCGGCGCCAATCACGAGCACATCCTGTTGTTTTGATTTTTTCTTATCCATAGTCCACCTGTCATTTTATCTGTTAAACCAGTTAAATATTTTATCATATGGGTATAAAATATTCAACTCGAATAGCTTTCCAAAAAGTCAAAAAGGCTCTCTTCATCTGCAAATCCAATGCCATTTTCCGCCTGTTTCTGCAGTTTTTGACTTAAATTCTCACTTCGAATCCCAGTTTCCATATATACAGTTTTTCCATCCGGTAAAAAAACAACCAGCCGGCTGTCCTGTGTACGGATAATATAGGCATTTTCCGTTTCTTTGTAAGGAGTTCCGGTCAAAACGGTGTGCTCGGTTTCGGATGCATATTGTTCTTGGGTATTTTTTGTGTTTTCTACACCTCTTTTCTGATACCAGATGCCAAAGACCAGCAGCAGAACCAGACAAAGAAGAATGCAGATGCCTGTTTTTTGATTCATATCATCACCTTCTAACAGTAGCATCTGCATTTTATTTCCGTTTTATACCATTTACTTTAATAAATGTAATTTTTTTGCAACCCGGACAATCAGAGTTCCTTTCGGGAATTTTTTAATCTCCTCTTCGGTCAGTCCGTGCAGTAACAGTAAGACAACTGCATATACGATAACCGCTGCAAGAATTGCAAGCATGGCAGATACCGCATTGATTTTTAAGACCGCATAGCTGCCATGATAGACGATATAGGTAATAATTCCCATAATAACCGAGGAAATTCCCGGCACAATAAATGTTTTGTGAATTTCCTGATGATAGCCGCTGTATTTTCGTATTGCCAGCGCATTCATAATACACATTAAAAACGCAAAGAACATATTCGCGATAATGACCGCATAGATATTCATGCGGAAAAACAGCATCAGTATAATCAGTACGATCACATGAGCGACAAGCGAAACCGCTGCATTGATAACCGGAATCTTTAACCGGTCAATGCCCTGCAGCAGTCCGTTTGAAAGTGTAGACATTGCATAAAACACAACCGCCATTGCCCCAACCCACATCATGGTACCTGCCATAGGTGCCGTCTGTGCCGTTCCCGGGAAAAGCAGACGACAGATCGGCTCTCCCAATACAGCAAGTCCTATGGCACAAGGGAAAGAAATCACCATAATAAAACGCATGGCAGAATTGATCTGTTCCCTGACTTTTTTCATATCTTTCTGTGCAAAGGACATCGTCAGTGTCGGCACGCAGGAGGCAGCCATCGCGGAGGCAATGGAAATCGGAACATTGATCAGCAGTTTATATTTTCCGGAAAAAACGCCCCACCATACATCGATCTTGTTTTCAGAGTATCCCTGCAATAACGCAACATTTTTGAAAATACTCTGGTCAATGATACTGCTGATATTGTAAACAGTTGTACTTAAAAGAACCGGAACAATTGTGATAATGAGGATCTTCATGGTATAGGCAAATGGCTCTACCTTAACGCCTTTTTCCCGTTTCATTCTTCGCTTAAAGACATGCATATAAGCAAAAAATACGAAAAGTACAAAAATCAGTGCCGCAACAGACCCAAGATTTGTTCCCAATGTGCCTCCGGCTGCACCGTATGCAGGTCCGTAATGATCGGCATCACCGAGAACCGCCCCGATCTTTGTTCCGTAGCGATACAGAACATAAGCTGCCCATACACTGATGATGGCATTAACAATCTGTTCAATGATCTGTGAAATGGCACTTGGCATCATCGTGCCAAGTCCCTGGAAAAATCCACGCAAAACGCCAAGAACCGCAACAACAACCAGTGCCGGTCCTAAGATTTTAAGTGCAAACACACTGTATGGTGTTTTTAAGAGTGTTCCGGTAAAAAATTCTGCTCCGAAAAAATACAACAAGCGATGCCACAATTCCCGATACCAGGGCAAAAAGAAGTGCACCTTTTAATACCTGATATACCGACCGGTACTGTCCTTTGGCCGCTTTCGCGGAAACCGTCTTTGACACTGCCTGTGGCAGACTGTAGGATGAAATAATCAAAATCACGTTGTACACGTCAAATGCACAGGCATAATAACTGATTCCTACATCGCCCAGAATATTGTTCAATGGAATACGATACACCAGTCCGATGATTCTGCTTATAATTGACGCGACCGCAAGAATTGATCCCTGAACCAGAAAATTTGTTCCGTTATTCTTTGATTTACCCATCTTCTAACCTCAATGCTTTTGTTTCTTTTATTCCGCGCTGATTTTATTTTGGGATGCACGGCTGTTTTCGACGATCTCTACCCATGTCTTTCCGGGATTTAAAGTAATTTCCTGACCATCCTGTGTATAATAATGTGTAATATCATTTGCGGATGCTCTTTTCCATGTAATCGGGACAGCTTTTCCGTTTGTGATGTACATTCCTGATCCACCGGAAAGATAATCGATATCTAACGTTCCGTTTTTGGAATCTTTCAGGCTGCTCTTACAATTCTGTAAAATGATATTTTTCACAGCAAGCTGTTCTCCGGTAGAACCGTCAATCTGTTTATCACCAAATTCATAGCGGTAATACAGACCATCCGTTTCATTGTATACAAACCAGGGCTTTGCGTCAACATAGTATAAGGATACTTTTTTTGCAGTCTCTCCCTGCTCCAGCAGATTCGGGGAATCTTCCGCTGCAAAACGGTAATGCGATGTATAATTCTCCGGAAGCTTTGTATCATACCCGTATGTCTTCATGGCAGAGGCTAAATTTTCTCCGGTTGTATACAGATTATGCGGTGCCCTGCGGCTATTGTCCCGGTAATAAAAGGCTCCGCCTTTTCCCGTAATTCCATCCACATTGTCAATGAATGAACTATTTAAAACATCAAGTGCATATTTACTTTCGCCTGCATGAAAATAAACCGCCTCAAATTCTTTGGCAAAGTATACGTAATACAGACGACAGCTTCGCACATTTCCCACTTTTTTGAGGGAAGCATAATCCTGATAAATTGTCATTAGCCGGGTAATGCCGCCTTCCACCGGACATTCATAGATAATATCCGCATTTCCGATTCCATACTGCGGAAGGGTTACGTGCGTGTTTTCTGTCATGACGGCAACCGGACGATTCTTTGCTTTTTTTCATCCATCCACTCTCCCGTATAGAAACTTCGGACTTCTCCTTCGTGGGTTTCCACCGGTTCCGGCTGATATTCTGTTTCGGCAGTTTCTGCAGGTACATCCTGTGTGGATGAAGGTGTGGGAGCTTCCGATTCTTTACTTTTGCATCCGGCGGATAAAATGGCAATCGCACAGACAACGCCTATCATTTTCCATCTCTTTTTCATAAAACACATCCATTCTTTAATCTCTTACGATATGCATCTCTTCGAGTATCTGTTTTTGTTTTGGTTCCATGATGGCCGCATCTTTTGGATCAATGTGGTCATAGCCAAACAGATGAAGCATACTGTGCACAATCAGAAATGCAAATTCACGCTTCGGACTGTGTCCGTAACTTTGTGCCTGTTCTAACACTTTATCGACCGATATAATAATATCGCCAAGCATGACTTCTCCCGTATCCGGATTAAAATCATCTTCACTCTCCTCTTCCAGGAAAGAAAAATCTCCGGCTTTCTCATAAGAAAGCATCGGGAAAGAAAGAACATCCGTCGGACGGTCGATCTGGCGGTATTCCAGATTGATCCGATGGATTTCTTCATTGTCTGTAAGTGTCAGATTGACTTCTGCTTCATAAGGAAAATTCTCATGGGACAGACAAAAGGCAATCACATCCTCTGCAAGCTTAGCATATGCAAAATCAAACGGTATGTTACATGTTTCTTCTAAATAAAAACTCAACGAAGTAATTCCTCCTTTGCAAGAAATTCACGAATCTTTAAAAATTGGTTCATACTCATTCCGGAATGGTCATAAATTTCACTTGAGGAAAAATCATTCACGGTCTGATAAATTACAATATCACGGTTCCAGACACTTTGTCCCACATTTTGTTCCATCGCTTCCAGACGGATCACAACCGCATCCACCATGTGCACCAGAGCGGATTCCGGTGAAGATGGAAGCTGCTCTTCTCCATAGTATTCTGCCAGAATGGAGATCAGCTCCGCCGGAAAACATAAGGATTCTGCCTTATTGACCGCATTTTTGATATATGGCTCCCCGATCCAGCGCCCCATGCGGTAATAAAAACCTCCGGCAAGACATAAGTTCGCCCGGTATCCCACTTCTTTTGCACAGCGGCAGGCAATGTCAGAAACTTTCACTGCGTGGCGGTATTCCACCATGGAAAAATCCTTGAGGGCTTTTACTTCCGAATAATCCTCGGACACGATATCCAGCAGATGGTTTTCAATTTCCTGATCCGCTTCATGAAGCAGCCGGTGAAACAGAAAAGCTGCTGTCAGAAAAGTCAGGAATGCTGTTCCAAAAGCATAAAGCAGCGAATATTTCTGCATTTCTTTCGTTGATAAATAGGAAAACAGTTCCGGAATCATCAGACTGAAAAAGAAAGTCAGAAGGGATACACCCATACGGTATTTTTTTTTCTTTTAATGCCTGTGCCAGTACAGCAGCAAGCATTGTAAGCATCATATAAGCAGCAAGGGCATAAAAACTTCCCCCGACAGTCAGTGCCAGCACCAGATCGAAAAACAATCCAAAAGACACCGCCACCATGGAATTTGACACTGCGGTAAGCAGAATCACCGGGATCATCACCGGACGATAAAATTCCGGAAGATAACTGATCGCATAGATCAATCCCCCACTGACCGTATAGGTAACGGAAAGACGGATAAAGGTTGTCTGTGTGTTTGCCGATATTCCTTTCTGCTTTCGTTCATATTCCAGTTCAAACATGCAGACCAGAAGAAAAATCAGGGTCAGAAAAAACATACTGAGCCATTCATCCGGATACAGGTGGCTTTTGGCACCTAATCCACCCATCACTCCAAAAGTGACAAGCGCGATCACCAGAAGCGATATGACGCGATAGAGGTTTATTGTCTCTTTGGGTTTCATTTTTTCTCCTGTCTGGCAGACTTACGTGCACTCCGGCTGCTCTGTCTGGACTCATAATCATCATAAGCCTGTACAATCTTTTGTACCAGCGGATGTCTGACGACATCTTTGCTTGTTAATTTACAGATTCCGATTTCTTCCACATTTTTCAAAACCCGAAGTGCTACATCCAGCCCGGATTTACTTCCCGGGGCCAGATCTTTTTGCGTGGCATCTCCGGTAATCACAGCTTTCGAGCCGAAGCCGATACGTGTCAGAAACATTTTCATCTGTGCCGGTGTGGTGTTCTGTGCCTCATCCAGAATAATAAATGCGTTGTCGAGTGTCCGTCCACGCATATAAGCCAGCGGTGCAACCTCAATCAGACCTTTTTCCATATTTTTCTGAAATGACTCCGCACCCATAATCTGATACAGGGCATCGTATAAAGGGCGCAGATACGGATCTACTTTGCTCTGCAGATCTCCCGGAAGAAATCCGAGTTTTTCTCCCGCTTCAATTGCCGGACGTGTCAGAATGATGCGTCCCACTTCTTCATTCTTAAACGCAGTGATCGCCATGGCCATGGCCAGATATGTTTTTCCGGTTCCGGCAGGGCCCATCCCGAAAACAATCATTTTTTTACGGATATTATCTACATAATCCTTCTGCCCGAGTGTTTTAGGCTTAACCGGCTTTCCCTGTATGGTATGACAGATCACATCTTTATCAATCTCTACCATCTCAGACCCTTTGTGTTCCTGCAAAAGAGCAAGTGCGTAGTTTACATTCTGTTCGCTGATAACATTTCCCCGTTTTGCAAGCTCATACAACTGTTCAAACACTTCCTGTGCGCCGCTTGCGGCAGATGAAGTACCGATAATTTTCAACTGATCATCGCGTACAACAACCGTTACACCCAGTGTCCGTTCTATTTTTTTGATATTGGCATCAAACTGTCCGAAGACATTTGCCATATGTTCCGTTGGTATCCGGAGCGATACTTCATTCAGACTCATTTACAGGTTCCTCTCGTTTCCTTTCGGTTGGTACTAAAGTTGTGATTTTTTCACACCCCTTTACCTGACCATAGATATGATAGTTTTTATCTATCTGTTCAATCATAACATTTTTGTCGACAATTCGCACCCCATTTTCTTCCAATTCCGAAAGAAATTGTGAAAAATGTGTCAAAGCAAGCTGTTTTACCTGTTCTTTTGTCAGCATAACGGTCTTTTCCTGCAGCTCAGACGTTGTGATTTCTCCAAAATAAACCGGAAGATAAAAACTGTCCTGCAGGCAAAACTGCCGGGTATCCGTTACAGAACGCTCCGATGCATACTCCGCATGCAAAGCCGGAGTTACCAGGCGCCAATTCAGAACCTGTAGAAAATATCGTTTGTGTTTATTACCGGTTTCTTTTTTTTCTGTCATTTTGGAAGAAATCCAGTCCTCATAGGGATGCATCGTATATCCATATACATCGGCATCGGCGCTTTTATAATAGTATTCCCGCACTTCCCCGTTATCATCCAGAATTTCCTGCCGTCCACAGACCAGCACATCGCCTTTTTTCACTTTATCACCCTTTTTCACTTTGGCAAGCCCGCTCCTTGTAATGACCGATGCAATCGTAGCATCCGCAGATGCCGCCAGATCCATACAGGTGCCCTCTGCTTCTTTCGTTTCCTCGTGAGAAGAAATTTTCTCCTGTATCTGTACAACCAGCCGGGTTCCCGTTTCGTATACACTTGCCCAGATCACCGGTTCCAAGTCCTGACGCAGGGACAGCTCCAGTGCATCATTGTCGATTTCCTTTGCCGGCATGCCATAGGTAACGTTGTGTGCACTTAAATATTCCAGAATGGCGTCTTCTCCCAGAGAGGAATTCCCTTTGATTTCAATTCTCCAGATTCTCGTACTGAGCACCCAGACTCCTGCCATGACACACAAAAGGACAAAAATTCCAAGTTTTCTTGCGCGGTATTTCTGCCAGAAAAACGGAAAGCCGATCCTTTTTCTGATGTGGATTATCGTTTTTGTTTTCCGCAGATATGGACGCAGTTCATACAGATCCTGCAACCGGATATAAAAAGAAACCTGCGTCGGAGAATCCGGCTGTATCTTCCAGAACATAATTTCGTGACGTGCACATAAATTTTAAAAAACGGGAAATGTTGCTTCCGCATACACAAACCAAAAGACTGCCATTGACGAATCGAAGAAACCTTTCTATCATGGTAGAAATGTGATCTCCTGCATATATCCGGAAATTTCGATAAGATCCGCCGAATATTTCCGGATGGACAGACTCCTTCCGACGATCCGGATATGATAGGATTGTGTTGCAATTCCGATCACCTCCGGACAGTATTTTATAATTCCACGGTGGTTAACGATACAAAGTGTACGGTTCCCCTCCATGGAAAGAAGCGGCATTCCCAGGAAAATGTCTTTTGGCAGTTCCATTTGTTCTACGAGATGCTCCTGTTTTATTTTGTGTCTGGTTTGATTCGAATGGCTTTTCATACTTCACTATATGAAAAGCGAACCCGTCCTATGTCTCTAAATTCAGGGATCCGTTTCGGTACGCTTCCAAAAATACATTAAATTCTACGGTCATCATCATAATATACATGCAAAAATACAGCCAGAGCATGATCAGGGCAATGGTTGTCAGGCTTCCATACATGGAAAATCCATTAAAATAATCAACATAGATGGAAAGCCCGAAGGAAAAAACATACCATGCAGCTGCACATGCCGTGGCTCCAGGAAGCTGGCTTTTAAAGGTAAGCTTTGTATTCGGAAGTGCGGTAAAAATCACGTCAAAAAACAGGATCAGAAGAAGTAACAGGATAAGCCCCCGGAATTTGATTATTATTTTTACGAGATGTGCAATAAACGGAAGATAATCTGCCGCTAAATGCCGCAGACTGTTTCCAAAAACCAGCACAACAAGCGTAAATACAATCGCAACCAGAAAAACAATGGTATAAATAACCGCCCAGAATCGGAGTACAAACCAGTTTCTTGTCTCTTTTAATTCGTGAACCGCATTCAGACCATCTGCCATATACTGAATGCCTTTTGCGGCAGACCATATGGCAATAATTGCCGTGACCGAAATGATTCCCATGGATCTTGTATAGATTTCTTTTACAAGGGTAACCAGAAACGGAGCAACATACTGCGGCATGACTCTTTCTATGATTTCAAATACCATATCCTCCGTGATACTGGTATATTGAAGCATGGAAGAAAACACCATAAGAAACGGAATGATGGATAAAATAATAAAAAAAGCGATCTGTGCGGAATAAGCATTTATTTTGTCTTTCTGGCATTTGGCTAAAAACCGGGTAACCAGACGTATTGCTTTTTGCATACCAAATGATCCTTTCTTCTTTATTTATGATATGGTTCGTGATGCATGATACGGTAAGAACGATAAATCTGTTCCAGCAGAATCACACGCATCAGCTGATGGGGGAATGTCATCTTCGAAAAGCTGAGTCGTGCATCTGCCCGCTTAAGAACCTTGTCGGATAATCCAAGAGATCCTCCGATTACAAAATAAATATGACTGACTCCGCCAAGCCCGAGTTTTTCAATTTCACGGGAAAGTTCTATCGAATCCGGCTGTTTTCCATCGATCGCCAGCGCAATCACATAGCCGTCCGGGCGGATGGATTTTAAAATACGCTCCCCTTCCAGGTCTTTGACCATGGCAATTTCGGTTTCGCTTGCCTGTTCTTTTGTCTTTTCATCCGCCACCTCCGTAATGGATAACGTACAGTAGCGGCTGAGTCGTTTGGAATATTCCCTGACGGCTTCCGTATAAAATTTTTCCTTTATTTTGCCTACGCAGATAATTGTTATTTTCATGTTGTTATTTTACTATATTTCTCTGTAAATTTGTAGTAAAAAATGATATACTGTAATCAACAAATACAAGAGAGGTAACGAAATTGAAAGAATTACAGGAAAGAATTAAAAAAGATGGAATTGCTGTCAATGAAGATATCTTAAAAGTAGACAGTTTTATCAATCATCAGGTAGATCCGGTACTGATGCAGCACATCGGGGAAGCTTTTGCGGAACACTTCAAAGATCAGGGCATCACAAAGGTTGCAACCATTGAAAGTTCCGGCATTGCTCCGGCTCTTATGACAGCTATGTGCATGGGTCTTCCTATGATTATCTTAAAAAAACAGCCTTCTAAGATTTTAAACGACAATCTGTTCCAGACAGAGGTCACTTCCTTTACCAAAGGAACAAGTTATGAACTGACGCTTTCTTCTAAGTTTGTCTCAGAAAAAGATCATGTCCTGATCATTGATGATTTTCTGGCAAACGGAGAAGCAGCTACCGGAGCCATCCGTCTGATCCGCAAAGCGCACGCTACCATTGCAGGTGTAGGCGTCCTGATCGAAAAAGCATTTCAGCCGGGACATGAAAAACTGGTTTCTCAGGGATTTGATGTGTATCCCCTTGCAAGAATCAGCCATATGGCAAAAGATGAGATTGAATTTCTGGAAGATTAAACCACCTCTTCCACAACAGGGAGTGTTGATATGTCCATGCAGTTATAAAGCATCGGCAATCACACTCCCTGTTTGATTTTTAACAATTTCTATATTATTTTATTCTTCTGCATTATCTGCAGGATCATCTATAGCATCTTCTGCTGTATAGTCCTGTGAATAATAAATAAAATTTCCTCTATATACATCCGAACTTAATCTCGTCGTATGATCAATGATCACAACCGAAAGAATATTGTTTCCTTCCGGAACTTTGATCGGCTGCGTATAAAGATGACTGGCAGCAGTCGGCGTACTTCCGTCCCAGGTATAGTAAGCACTGCAGCCGCCCGGAACGGTAATCGTTACGGAAGTTTCCACGCCGAAATCTCCACCGTCCGGAGAAACAATCGGTTCATCCGGTGCCGGGATGGAAATTTTATAGTTTGCTTCTGTTACCTCACTGTAAACTCCCTTTTCGTTTTTACATACCGCTTTTACGGTATAGGTTTTATTATTTTCATCCAGTTTCACAGGTTCTGTGTATCGCAATCCGCGTTCTTTTGGATCTGACCCGTCTACCGTATAATAAATTTCATAGCCTTTTGTGGAAAGCATCTGTAGTATCTGGGCATTTTCAAAACTTCCGCTCTTTAAACTGAACTGTGGTCCCTCTACCTGATAATCGGCGAAAAGATCTTTCAGACTGTCATCCACAGCCTCGGAGAGAGAAAGTATGGCATCGGTATTGTTCTGCTTCTCATAAATGGCAATCAGTCCTTTGCATGCCTGACGATTTTTCCTGTCCGCACGGATCACTTCCTGATATAAAACAAGTGCCGAATCATAATCGTTTTCTTCGGTATACAGTTTTGCCAGAGCCAGCCGGACTTCAATACTGTTTTTATCCAATGCCAATGCATTTTCATAGCAGGCAATTGCATTTTTGGTATCTCCGGCTTTTTGTGCTTTCTCTGCCAGTCCCACCTGATAATCGAAAGAATTGGCATGATTGGAACGGATTGCTGCTCCAAGAATTAACAGGGCAAAAATAAGCACGCATACGATTCCGAGAACCAGGAAGATAATTTTTTTCTGGCGTGGGTCGAGGTGTTTTTTCCCCGGATGTTTGGTCTCTGCAGGTGCCGGTTTTTTATTTCTGTCCGGTCTGGAACCTGAAATCTTTTGGGATTCTTCCGTAAGAACCTGATTCAGATAATCATCATCGTAAATATTGTAGTCCGGCACAATCTGTACGGCTTTCCCGCATTTTGGACAGTACAGACTCCCCTCTTTTAATTCCTCACCGCAATAAATACACTTCATCATCTATCCCCTATCTGTTTTATGAATAAAGTTTCATGGCATCTACACAGTTATGCATGAGCATCGCAATTGTCATCGGTCCAACACCACCCGGAACCGGTGTAATATAAGAAGCGATCTGCTCTGCCTCTTCGAAACGGACATCCCCGCACAGCTTATTTTCTTCATTTCTGTGAATTCCGACATCGATGACAACCGCTCCTTCTTTGATATAATCGGCACCGATATAACGTGGTTTTCCAATGGCCACAATCAGAATATCCGCCTCTTTGCAGATTTCTTTGAGATTTTTGGTCCGTGAATGACAGATCGTAACCGTTGCATTTTCCCGAAGCATCAGAAGCGCCATCGGTTTTCCGACAATGTTGCTTCTTCCGATTACCACACAGTGCTTTCCGGCAATTTCAATATTGCTGCGTTTTAACAGCTGGATAATACCGGCGGGCGTGCAGGAGACAAATCCTTTTTTCCCAACCACAAGTGCACCGACATTCTCGGGTGAAAAACCATCGACATCTTTTTGCGGATCAATTGCCTGGATCACATGGTCTTCGCAGATATGTTTCGGGAGTGGAAGCTGGCACAGAATTCCATGAACATCTGGATTGTCATTCAGTTTCTGAATCAATGCAAGCAGTTCCTCTTCCGTGGTTTCTTCCGGAAGTTCATACGAAAGCGACTCTATTCCAATATATGCACAGGCTTTCTTTTTATTTCTGACATATACGCTGGATGCCGGATCTGCGCCCACCTGAATGACCGCAAGTGCACATGTTTTCCCCTGTGCCGCATATGCTGCAACTTCTGTCTTTAATTCTTCTTTGATTTCCGCTGAAATCTTCTTTCCATCTATGATCTTTGCCATGCCGTTATCTCCTTAGAACAATCCTGTGATTACACCGTCATCATTGACATCAATTCCGTAAGCTGCCGGTTTCTTTGGCAGACCCGGAAGCGTCATGATCGAACCGTTGACAGCAACGACAAAGCCGGCACCGGCAGAAACATATACTTCCCGGACATTGATCTTAAACCCGGTCGGTCTTCCGAGTTTCTTCGCATCATCCGACAGGGAATACTGTGTTTTTGCCATACATACCGGGAAGTTTGCCATACCCAGATCCGTAATTCGTTTCAGTTCCCGCTCCGCTGCCGGAGAATAGGTAACTCCATCGGCACCGTAAATTTCTTTTGCAACCGTCTCGATCTTTTCTTTCAGTCCAAGATCATCACTGTAGAGTGTATGGAAATGGCTTTCTTTCTTTTCAAGTGTCTCGAGAATTTTGTTTGCCAGAGCAATTCCGCCCTCTCCGCCTTTTTCCCATACTTTTGCCAGAGCAAATTCACAGTCATGCTCTTTGCAGAACTGTTCTACATAAGCGGTTTCTGCCTCTGTATCCGAAACAAATGCATTCAATGTGACAACGACCGGCACACCGAATTTCTGAAGGTTTTCAATATGTTTCTCCAGATTGACAATTCCTTTCTTTAATGCCTCAAGGTTTTCATTGGATAATTCATCCTTCAAAACTCCGCCATTGTATTTTAATGCACGGATCGTCGCAACGAGTACCACTGCATCCGGATGAAGCCCTGCCTTCCGGCACTTGATATCAAAGAATTTTTCCGCACCTAAATCCGCACCGAATCCTGCCTCGGTAATTACATAATCGGCAAGTTTTAAAGCAGTTGTGGTAGCACGCACGCTGTTACATCCATGTGCGATATTGGCAAATGGTCCTCCGTGAACGAGCGCCGGTGTATGCTCCAGTGTCTGGATCAGATTCGGCTTTAACGCATCTTTTAACAGAGCTGCCATAGATCCGACTGCTTGCAGATCTTCTGCAGTTACCGGCTTGCCGTCAAACGTATATGCCACGATAATCCGTCCCAGACGTCTCTTTAAATCTTTCATATCTTCGGCAAGGCATAAAATCGCCATAATTTCGGATGCTACCGTGATTACGAAATGATCCTCACGCACCATTCCGTCCATTTTATTTCCAAGTCCCACAACCACATTACGAAGGACACGGTCATTCATATCCAGACAGCGTTTCCATACCACCTGTCTTGGATCAATCCCAAGCGTATTTCCCTGCTGGATATGGTTGTCCAAAAGAGCTGCCAGCAGATTATTTGCAGAAGTAATTGCATGAAAATCCCCTGTAAAATGAAGATTTAAATCCTCCATCGGAACAACCTGGGAATATCCGCCACCTGCGGCACCGCCTTTAATTCCGAAACATGGTCCAAGGGAAGGCTCACGCAACGCAATCATTGCTTTTTTCCCAAGTTTTGCAAATGCCTGACCCAATCCCACGGTGACTGTCGTTTTTCCTTCTCCTGCTGGTGTTGGATTGATGGCGGTCACCAGAATCAGTTTTCCGTCCGGATTGTTGTGGCTTCGTGCAATCAGTTCATCGGAAATCTTCGCTTTGTACTTTCCGTACAATTCCAGATCTTCTTCTTCAATTCCAATTGTTGCGGCTACCTCTTTGATTGGCTGCAATGTTGCTTCCTGTGCAATTTGAATATCTGTCTTCATAATTTTCTCCTCCTGAAATGTTTTTTATAAATCCTCTTTTACTGCCTGTAATTCTTCGGAAGTCATCAGAACTTTCCGCGGTTTCGTTCCTTCCTCCGGTCCAACGATACCAGCTTCTTCCAACTGGTCCATAATACGGGCAGCACGGTTGAATCCCACTTTTAAATATCTCTGCAGCATACCTATGGATGCTTTTTCCTTATCTACGATAATCTGTGCTGCTTCATCAAAATATGCATCCCTGCCGTCGTCCTGCGCATCCGCATCGGAGATAGACACGGTGGTACCGCCGGATGATGCCTGCATACTGTCCACTTTCTGTACAATTTCTTCGTTATACGATGCAGTTTCATTTTGTTCTTTGATAAATTCCACCACATCAGAAACTTCTTTATCGGAAACAAATGCTCCCTGTACACGAATCGGTTTCGGTGCCCCCTGCGGGTGGAACAGCATATCTCCTTTTCCAAGAAGCTTTTCTGCACCATTCATATCCAGAATCGTCCGGGAATCCGTACCCGAAGTCACCGAAAATGCAATCCGGCTCGGCATATTTGCTTTGATCAGACCGGTGATGACATTCACCGATGGACGCTGGGTTGCAATCACCAGATGAATCCCCGCCGCTCGTGCCAGCTGTGCCAGTCGGCAGATGGCCTCTTCCACGTCATTGGAAGCTACCATCATAAGATCTGCAAGCTCGTCCACAATGATCACAATCTGTGGCATCTTTTGCGGGCGCTCCTGCCCTTCCGGTACTTCAATGGAATCTACCTTTGCGTTGTATCCATTGATTTCACGCACATTTGCCTCCGCAAATTTTTCATATCGTTCCGTCATTTCCGCAACTGCCCAGTGCAAAGCACCGGATGCTTTTTTCGGATCGGTTACAACCGGAATCATCAGGTGCGGAATTCCGTTGTAGACACTTAACTCTACTACTTTCGGATCAATCATGATCAGCTTTACTTCATCCGGTCTCGCCTTATATAAAATACTCATGATAATCGTATTGATGCAGACGGATTTACCCGAGCCGGTTGCACCGGCGATCAGCAGATGCGGCATCTTTGCAATATCGGTTACTTTTGTTTTCCCGGAAATATCTTTTCCAACTGCAAAACTGATCTTGGACTTTGCCGTCTGAAATTCCGGCGATTCGATCAGGTCACGGAAAGCAACCATAACATTTTCTTTGTTCGGAACTTCAATTCCTACCGCTGCTTTTCCCGGAATCGGCGCCTCGATACGGATATCCGCAGCTGCCAGATTGAGTTTGATATCGTCGGTCAGCCCGACAATCTTGCTCACCTTCACACCCATTTCCGGCTGAATTTCATATCTTGTCACTGCCGGTCCGCAGCTGATGTTGGTAACGGTGACATTGACCCCGAAGTTCTTTAAAGTCTGCTGCAGCTTATCCGCAGTTTCCCGCAACTGATGTTCAGTATTGGCAGACTTTTTCCCTTCTCCCTTTTTCAACAGATCTATGGATGGAAAAACATATGCTTTGTCCGGTTTGTGTTCCAAACCCGACGTCTCCATTTCCTGTGCTACTTTCTGTACTTCGTTTTGGATTTCCTGTTCGTTTTTCTTTTTTTGTGTTTTTTCTGCCGGCTTTGATGCATCTTTTGCCGGTTTTGGAATATGTTCCGGAACCGGTGCCGCCTGCGACGGTTCCGGTGGAAAAGTATCCGGCATAAAATCCCCCGAAATCTCCGGCTGTATTTCTGCCGCGGGTTCTTCTAAAACCGCCACTGGTGCCGGAGAAGAAATTTTTTCCGGCATCGGAGATACTGTAGTATCCGGCATCATATCAAATGCAGGTGCCGACAGTTCTCCCATTTCATCCGATTTTCTCTTTTTATTTTTTTTGCCTTTTTCTTCAATCCGTGTATCGATGGATACTCCGGACACTTTATGATCCATGCGGCGTTCTTTCCGCTCCTGTGCACGGTATTCCCTGTATTCCCGATACTTTTCATTGCTTTCCTTTGCGGATTCATAGACCTTTTTGCCGCCTTTTTGCATTCCACGCAATGCCGAACGCTCTGTAATCAGTACCATACAGACGATCAGCACGATAATGTCAATAATAAAAGACCCGATCAGTCCAAATGCCTGACACATGTAATAAGCCAGACATCCGCCGATGATGCCGCCACCGGTATGCCGTTCTGCACAATATGTATATGCGTCAAGTGGATGGACCCGGTCGTTTCCATTCATGGCCAGTCCCATAAATGTACATAAAAAGACCAAAAATACAATTGCCGCAATCAATTTTACGGCTGCCAGCTTATTTCCACGGTTCGATACCGCAAAAAAACTGCCCACAAGAAGCAGCACCGGAAGAACATATGCCATAAGTCCGAACATACCAAAAAGAAAGCCGCTGACGGTTTTGCCAACGGCTCCTCCGAATCCCAGATTACTGATAAAAAGCAGCAGCGCAGCTGCAACAACAATCCACAACGTTACTTCCACGCGAAATGCCTGTGCTTTCTCTATTTCCGCCATACGCTCTTTTTTTGTCTGTGTTTTTCTTTTATTTGATGATTTACGGTTTCCCGCAGCCATTGGACACACTCCTTCATACAAAACTCTTTTTATTTTATCATATTTACACCAGAATGTCACCCATCAGCTTTTTTTAATTATTTTTAACTATTTTCCCCTATCAGCTGATACAGCTTTGCAAATGCATCCGAAATTCCCCCGACAGCATCAATAATGCCTTCTGACACTGCCTGTTTCCCGACAAGAATCGTGCCGAGATCCTTGGTCAGCATCTGCGTATTCATCATCATTTCTGTCATCCGTTCCTCCGAAACGTGACAATGGGAAGCCACGAATCCGGCAATCCGATCCTGCATCTGTTTAAAGTAATCATATGTCTGTTTTGCCCCGATCACGGTTCCACTCATCCGTACCGGATGGATCACCATGGTTCCGCTCGGAACAATAAAAGAGTAATCTGTGGAAACGGCCAGCGGAACACCGATGGAATGGCTCCCACCAAGCACTAAAGAAACGGTAGGTTTCGAAAGCGACGCGACCATTTCCGCAATCGCAAGTCCGCTCTCCACATCTCCACCCATGGTATTGAGCAATAACAAAACGCCATTTACACTCTCATCGTCCTCAATCGCTGCCAGACGTGGCAGGACATGTTCATATTTTGTCGTTTTTGAAGTTGACGGAAGACATTCGTGTCCTTCAATTTCTCCGATAATTGATAACAGATAAATGGTTGTATTTCTCCGGTCTGCATGTAACATTGCCTGTCCGAATTCAATAATGTTATCATTTTCTTTTTTGGTATCTCCCATTGTTTTTTCACCTTTGCCATTCATAAAAATAAGAACGGATACAAATGTATCCGTTCTTATCTTATGAATTATTTTCTGTTTTATTCACCGAGAAGATAATTATACAGTCCCTCATAGCGGAATTTTGACGCATTCCATGAAAAATCATTTGCCATTCCACGGTCTACCATCTGGTTCCACTGGCGCTTGCGGTCATAGAAAATATGCTTGGAATAATTAATCACCTGCAGCATTTCGTCAGCGTTGTAATTTGTAAAGGAAAATCCATCTCCACTGTTATCATATTCATTGTAAGCCTGAACCGTGTCTTTTAATCCTCCGGTTTCTCTTACAATCGGGACGGTTCCATACCGGAAAGAAATCATCTGTGTCAGACCACACGGCTCAAAGCGGGAAGGCATTAAGAACGCATCCGCTGCCGCATAAAGCTTGTGGGCCAGATCATCAGAGTAACAGATATTTGCAGAAACCCGGTTCGGATATTTCCATGCGTAGTGCCGGAACATATTCTCATACTGTGGTTCCCCGGTTCCGATGACTACCAGCTGGGTAAATTCATCTACCAGTCCGTCCATGACGGCATTGATCAGATCCAGCCCCTTTTGATCGGTCAGACGGGAAATGAGTCCGATCATGTATTTCTTCTTATCTACTTCCAGACCAAGTTCTTCCTGCAGCCGTTCCTTGTTCACATACTTCTTTTTCCGGAAGTTGGACGCATCATAATTCATGTAAATCTTGGAATCGGTCTGCGGATTGTAAGTTGTATAATCAATTCCGTTTACAATTCCCTGCATGTCAAAATGACGTGCAGACAACAGTCCGTTTAATCCTTCACCGTAATATTCGGTCTGAATTTCCTGTGCATAGGTATCGCTGACGGTAGTAATATAATCTGCATAAACAAGTCCGCCCTTTAACATATTTGCATCTTTATTAAATTCCAGCTTATCCGGAACAAACAGATCACTTGAGAATCCCGTAAGTCCCTTCATGGTTTTTACATCCCAGATTCCCTGGAACTTCAGATTATGTATGGTCATAATCGACCGGATGCCCCAGAAGAAAGAATCCGCCTGAAATTCGTTCTTTAAATAAACAGGAATCAGTCCGGCCTGCCAGTCATGACAGTGAATGATATCCGGGCGGAAACCGATCAGCGGAAGCATGGACAATACCGCTTTGTCGAAGAACGTGAATTTTTCAATATCATAGCGCATATCTCCATACGGTACGAAACAGTTAAAATACTCCTGATTATCAATGAAATAATAGGTGACTCCATCCAGTTTATATTGTAAAACCCCTACATATTTACTTGGAATATAAGAACCGCATGCCATATAAAAATGGGTCACATACTCAAACTGACTGCGGTATTTTTCCGGAATACAGCTGTAATTCGGAATAACAACACGCACATCCCAATCCTTATGATCAAATGTTTTAGGCAAAGCCCCACATACATCAGCAAGTCCTCCTGTTTTAATAAAAGGAACACATTCTGATGCTGCAAATAAGATTTTCTTCATACCTGCCTCCTAATTTAAAACCCTGTTTTGCGTATGACGCATTTTTACAGTATGTAATTTTACTCTTCCCAGTTGTGATATACTTCCTGAACATCATCATCGTCATCCAGGAAATCAAGAATTCTTCCGATATTTGTAATATCAGCCTCATCGGTCAGCGTCACATATGTCTGTGGAATCATGGTTACTTCCGCAGATGCCATCGGAATGTTCTGCTCTTCAAGTGCCTTATGTACCGCATCAAAATCTTCCGGAGCGGTAGTGATCTCAAAGCTGTCATCCGCATCGGAAAAATCTTCTGCACCTGCATCAAGTGCAAGCATCATCAGATCATCACCATCCATATCACATTCTTCTTTGTCAATGATAATCTGTCCTTTTTCATCGAACATATAGGATACACATCCCTGTGTACCGATACTTCCCTGTCCCTTGGTAAATGCATTACGCACATTGGCTGCTGTACGATTCTTATTATCCGTCAGGCACTTTACAATAATTGCTGTGCCGCTTGGTCCATATCCCTCATAAGTTGTTGTCTCGTAATTAACACTGTTTCCATCGCCTGCCGCTTTTTTGATACCGCGCTCGATGGTATCATTCGGCATATTGTTTGACTTTGCCTTTGCGATTACCTGTGCAAGTTTGAAATTATTTGCCGGATCCGGACCACCCTCTTTTACCGCAACAGCAATTTCTCTACCGATCATGGTAAAGATCTTTCCCTTTGCTGCATCAATTTTTTTCCTTTTTTGTGCTTGATATTCGCAAATTTGGAATGTCCTGACATTGTTAAAATCCTCTTTTCTAAATTGTATTCTATCCTGTAACCATCCATACTTCATGTCATTCGTACAGAAGCATTACCTGTATTTTATTCTATCATTCTTTGCCGTTTCGCGCAAGTGGGTCATCCTCCGGCCGCTGATGCTTTGCATCTGCTTTTTTTACAAGAACCTCACGGATCATTTTATCCTTCACTTTCCGAATGGAAAATTCATATCCGTACGCCTGCAATCTGGCAGTTTCACCATCATTTGGAATTTTTTCCATCAGGGAAACCAGAAAACCGTTGAGCGTGTCAAAATCATCATCATTTACCGGAATCTGTAACGTTTCCGCCACGTCCGAAAGACTTGCGAACCCGCTCATGGTATAACTTCCATCTGTATTCTGGCGAATCAGCTGTTCTTCCTCATCATGCTCATCCTCGATGTTTCCGACAATTTCTTCCAGGATATCCTCCATGGCTACCGCACCGGATGTCTGTCCATATTCATCTACCACTATGACCAGATGGCTCTTTTTTGCCTGCATTTTCTGGAAAAGAGTATGAATATTTAATGTTTCCGGAACAAAATCCACCTCCCGGATCAGCCCCTTAATGTCTTTGATGGAAGTACGGAATACCTCATTTTTCTGTGCAAAAGCAAATGCGTCTTTAATATGTAAAACACCGATAATATTATCGATGTCCTCCAGATAAACCGGATATCTTGACTTATTGTTTTCAATGATGAACGGAACAGCATCATTATAGGAAAGTTCCCCATCGATCGCGATCAGATTCTTTCGATGTGTCATAATATCTTTGGCTTCTTTGTCACCGAATTCAAAAATATTGTGAATCATCTCTGCCTCCGAAGCACGAAGAACTCCCTGTTCGTGTCCTTCATTTACCATGGAAATAATC
>ENA-OQBD01000308-OQBD01000308.1-human-gut-metagenome-genome-assembly--contig:-NODE-308-length-27266-cov-4.313276_pt1 | contig 27266 bp, 27 predicted proteins | sample MGYA00242742_ERZ504543 | MGnify/ENA primary metagenome ERZ504543 (study PRJEB26092, sample SAMD00036239) | human gut metagenome | host: Homo sapiens | study: EMG produced TPA metagenomics assembly of...
ACGACGGTCAGCACGACGCAATAATCGACGACGCTACATGGGCGGCTGCTCAAGCCCTTGTCGGTACGCGCAAGCCGAACATGAAGACGCACGACGACGGTCACGTGAACATGCTCAACGGGCTTCTCGTCTGCCCGGTCTGCGGTCGCAAGATGTCGTCCAAACCCAACCGTGGGAAAAATCAAGAAGGACGGAACGCGCGGCAAGACCACTTATGCGTACTACTGCCCACACACTGCGAAATCGCGTGGTGCCAGCTGCACGTTCAAAAGCCAGTACCCGCAAGAGTGCGTGGACGCTGAGGTCGTACAGCTTGTGAGCCTTGCATCGCGTTCAGATGCGTTCGTGGATGCCCTGCGCCGTCGCATTGACGACGCGACGGACGTCGAGCAGCTGAAGGACGATGTTGAGCGCATAGAGGGCGAGAAAGCCGCGAACGACAAGCGTATGCGTATGCTTATGACGCAGATTGACTCGCTCGACCCTTCCGACAGGAGTTACGAGCGCAAGTTCAACGACCTGCAAAGGCGTCTGGACGACCTATATGACCGCGACGCCGGATTAAGCGACGCACTGGAGGAAACGCAAGTTAAGATGACCACTGCTGAGAAGCGCATGGACGGAGAGCGTAGGCTTCTGGAAGAGCTTGACCGCATCCCCGAGCTGTTGGAAGGTGCGGACGAGCAGACACGATTCGACCTCATTCATGAGGCTGTGAGCGAGGTGCATATCCTGCCGGACAAGAACCCGCGCAAAGAGCGCGTGGTTGCCAACGTGACATTCAAGTGCCCGGTGCGCTTCTTCTGGGAAGAGATTCCCGGTGTAGCCGATGGGTATACGCCGATGACGCCTGATTCTCTGGGAGAGAATAATTTCCGAGATGACGAGGCACACGTTGAAAACATTTGCCTTCTGGAACGTCAGCCTCAATAAAGGCATCCCAGTTACCCCTGACCGCTCTGACGTTCAGCCCTTACTCGAAGCGAAATTCGCTTTACTATTTAACCCTTGAACCCGAATTGCATAATTCGCCGAGAGTCTAAATTTGCCCGAAAGTCTATCTTGAAGGGCATCTTGATATTCGCCTCATAAATTGGTATTCGCCTCACAAATCGAGCTTCTCATAAACTAAGCGTTGTTTGCCCAGGGAGTGCCTGCTTCAGAAGAAAGCTTTTCTGCACGCTCTGCTTGATTTCATCGTCTTCATTCACCCATCCCAACAATAAAGGCGAATGAGGATCATGCAACTTATAGTTTTCTGCCGCCTTGCGAGGATCCTTATTGGCATAACAGTACTTACACCCATTAGGGCATGTTTCGTAAGCTCCTATATCTCTGGTTTCTATGCAGTGGCATCCATGCCGCATCCCTTTATGTTTGAGATTTTTAAAGGCCACCCCATTGGCATACCCCAGCACTTCCAACGTCATGCAACCCGCTGTCTGGATACCGTAGCGGGTAAAGTCTTCGTCAGTACCGCAAATCTGAAGAGTGATCTGATGCTTTTTTGCGATGGATCCTAGCAATTCAGCCAACTGTTCAATATCTTCCCTTGTCAAAGGAATAATTTCTGCCATATTTAGCTCAACCTTTTTATACATTTCCACAAAGCTAAAAACACAGCGATCCACATAGGGAGCAAGCTCAGATGCCATATATTCAAATGTTTCACGATGATAGTCAATCGTGTACTTTTTTGTCAGAAGAACTGGGTCATAACGCCAGGTAAGCCTTTGTTTTCCCACTATGCCGGAAAGACTTTTTAAGGTGTTAATACTTTCTTGTATCGAAGGAACTCCTGGTTCAAGATCTACCCCATATGCAGTAATGGTATAGAAGAAATACGTATTGAATCTATCGGTGATCTCATGCAAACGAGGAAGAATCGGCTTATAGTTTTTTGAACAAAACACCACACAATCAACCGTGTCAGGATCAAGCTCATAACGGCTTATCTTTTTCGGAAAAAGGGGATTGCGCGAAAGAGCATATCCCTCGGAAAAGCGATTCAATAACCACTCGGTATAGTATTGAACCGTGTCTGTTCTTCCACCGGTATTGATTATCATATGCACTCCAATAATTCCCTTGACATTTCTGTTTGGTGCTCCTATATTAGAATTATTCTAATTTAAGTTAGGATAGACGATGAGAGAAAACGCCCGACAGATTTTAGAAATCATCAACAATTCGGATGAACACCTAACCGCCGAGCAAGTGTATCTTCGCCTTAAGGAAAATAACTCAAAGGCGGTACTTGCAACGGTATACAACAATCTTGCCAGTTTGTACCAAAAAGGTTTAATCCGTAAAGTTGCGGTTGCCGGTTTTCCTGATCGTTATGACAAAATGGAAGTGCGCCATGATCATCTCGTATGTAAACAATGCGGTTCTCTTACCGATATCATGCTAGAAGATCTGACAGCAAAGCTCGAACAAGAAACAGGCATCCATGTGCTGTCGTACGATTTGAACATTGACTATCTTTGTCCAACGTGCGCTGCAGAACTTGAAGAGGGAAAAGACAAGGAAGCTGGCATCTAACAACTGTAAGTGCAGCTCGTAGATGCTCTTCATAAAAGGGGACGACCAGACCAAAAACGCCCCTTAACGAAAGGAGCCCAGAAATGGCAAACAAGTACGAGGGAACTCAGACCGAAAAAAATCTTGAAACCGCATTTGCGGGCGAATCTCAGGCTCGCAACAAGTACACCTATTTTGCTTCTGTTGCAAAAAAAGAGGGATTTGAGCAGATTTCAGCCCTGTTCCAGAAAACTGCCGACAACGAGAAAGAGCATGCAAAACTGTGGTTCAAGGAACTCGGTGGCATCGGTGACACCGCAGCTAACTTAGAAGCTGCTGCAGAAGGCGAAAACTACGAGTGGACCGATATGTATGACGGTTTCGCAAAGACCGCTGACGAAGAAGGCTTCCCTGAGCTCGCTGCAAAATTCCGCATGGTTGCAGAAATCGAAAAGCATCATGAAGAGCGTTATCGCGCCTTATTGAAGAATGTTGAAACCGCTCAGGTATTCGAAAAGTCCGAAGTAAAGGTATGGGAATGCCGTAACTGTGGCCACATCGTTGTTGGCACCAAGGCTCCTGGCGTTTGCCCTGTCTGCCTGCATCCTCAGAGCTTCTTCGAAGTACACGCAGAAAACTACTAAGCAATCCCAACGTTAAAGCTATCAAGTCACTGCCCGTGCCGTATGGCAATTCGGCAATACCCAAAAGCTTTTAACTAAAGGACATGCGCTAGCCCGGCGCATAAGGTGCAAAAGCGGCTGGATAATTTCAGCCGCTTTTTCTTTCACTGCATTATTCGATCATTCGAGCAGTAAATAAATATCTTAAAAAGCTCTCTCCGATTCGCTCAATGGCGTCACCAATGGTTTGCCCTCTGCATCTACCAACACGCACACCCCGCAACCACTTGTCATATTTGAGGAAAGCAGTAAATAATTTACTCCCGTTTCGGTATCCACGATTATCTTACGGATATTCGTAACGCCCTGAGAATACACTTCGACAAATCGTTCTCTAGCCATCATTTTCTCCTTGCCTATTGAATTGTTGAACTTTATCGAGAAACGTTTCTTTAAACCAAATCTGCAATTAATTTCAAGATCTCTTGTCTATAAATCAGAATTGCTAAGCCTGATACTTTTATTTAAATAACCTTTGTCTAATATCTTTAGAAAAGGATGCGCTCCAGGATACTAATTGCGCCCCAACCACAACAAAAACCAATCACAAGCGCAAACAAAAGACGTACTGCAAACTTTGCCCACCAGTGTCTTCCGGCATTTTGGTTACGCTCATTCATTACATCGAAGTCTTCTCCATTCATGAACGCTTCGACTGCCCGATAGGTATAGAGCTTGTTATCGCGTTTGATTTGTTCTGCCTTCGCACCACAAATCATTGCAGGAATCCATAACAAAATTCCCGGAATAATTATCACCGCAAGATCTAAATCCATAAGAGCAGTAACCAAAACCCAAACAACTGCAGCAGCTCCAAACACCGCCATCGCAATGCCGAGTGAATTGAGCTTCTTTGCCTCTACACTTAATACCGCTTTCATCTCTTCCACATCTCCTTTAATCAGCGAATCAATACTGACATCGAAGAGATTGCTCAAAAGCAGTAGGCTTTGTACATCAGGATACGTGCGATCAGTTTCCCAGTTAGAAATAGTTTGGCGTGAGACAAAGATTTTCTCCGCCAATTCTTCCTGGGACATACCAAGACGACCACGATGAGCCTTGATGTGTTTTGCTAGCTCCATGCAAATCCCTTCTGGTTAGGACTGTGTCAGATCGCGGACTACTCTACCACCTAATTGCTTTGACATGGAAGCTTTTCGGGCATTTTGCGCTTGTCAAAAGTCTTTGACAATGATTTGACCTGGTGTTTTTAAGTGTTCTCAATCAGAGATTCCTTTCTTGAATCCCTCTCTATATAATAACCAATGGTATTTACACAATATAATTTTGTCACGAACCATAACTATTAAGGTAGCCAGTAAGGAGAGCTCATGCTTTCTGGTAACAACGATAAAAACTCAAAAGAGATTCCTTCTATTGTTCTAAACGGAATCAAAAACATCCCAGAGAATTACTCCTTACCAAAACTACATGGAAGTGAGTGCTTCAAGGCGACCCTTATTCGCCTTGCTATTCCTGGCGTATTCATTGCTATTTGTCTGCTTATAATAACCACCGCTCCCGCACAATCAGATTCTACTGTTTTACAAGGCTGGATTGCATTTGCGATAGTTTTCGCCATTTGGTGGGTAGCTCACTGGTATTTCGCCAAGTGGAAAAACGCCAACAAGCAGAATAACCCCACACCTTACCCCCGTGCATTTATCACGCTTGGCAAAGGCATATCTGCACTCATCCTGTTCTATCTCTTCACCATATTCCTAGAGCTTCTTTCCCTAACCGATACCGCCGATATCTCAAACCCCATTACCTTGATCTTAGGTTTGAGCTGGGATATTACGTGGAGATCAGGCATGCCACTTGCTATTCTCTTTATGGTAATAGCGCGTGCCTGTAGCAATGGCTATAAGAATTGGTGCGCAAGCGAACGTAAAGCTTTTGGCAAGCGCATTCAGAAAGAAAACTTGACTCCTGTTGAAGCGCTAGAAGAACAGGTCGGTCTTGTCTGGTGGCTTGATGAAATTATTCGTGTGCTAGTTGCACTCGCTAACGCCCTAGGAGCGGTAGGCATTCTTGTCGCATTGCTCATGCACTCCCCCATCACGTTGGTATTAGCAACCAGCGGTCTTTTCAGCCCAGAAAAAATCTCATATATCAGCTTTACTGTTCCATGGTTTAGTGAATTCATGACAGCAATTGGTCAACTGAGCGCCGCAGGAATGTGGGTATTCGTGCTTACTGCTGGCATCGTCCGCATTGTATGGCGTAAATTCTTAGACTGGTCTGCTCTTAACACTGCCGAAGAAATCCAAGCTATCGAAGAACGAAAAAGGGATGGCGAAGAGGAGCCACAATTCGAGTGCATCGTTAATGGCGAAAAAGCTCCAGGTACAGAAGTACCAAATGTCGGTGTCTACCTTCAAGGTTCCATTATCAGAATCGGAAGAATTACAGGCTGGATTTCACTTGTTTTGGGATGCTGTTCTATCTTGATGTCCTTACTAAATCCTGCATTAAACGGATTCTTTGCAAACATCTTCCAAATTATTGGCGTGATACTTTCGGCTAGTGCGTTGCCTATTTTTGCGCTCATCTTATTCGTAGTGCTTGTGATTATTAATGCATGTGAATTGCGCTGGTATGAAGGCACAAATAAGACCCACAAGTCCATTCACAGCTTCATGAAAACAGCTAGATACGTAGGGTACGCAATATGCTTGCTGTGCGTTGGCTATGCACTAGTAATGGCTCAGCTTAACAACAACATTATCGGTTTGATTACTCAGAACGTCGCTGAAGGCGTGAATAAAGCTACTGTTTGGACGCTTGTAACGCAGTTGATAGTGGAATCGGCACTCTACCTGGTTATTATTGCAGTATTGTTATATGCCGCTTATCGATTCATCGACAACGAATTCATTCTCCCAAACACCAGCTACAACGGTGGCTACTCTGGCGGTTATAGCGGAGGCTATTCGAGCGGATCATTTGGCGGCTCTTCTGGGGGCAATGGTGGCTCGAGTTATTCTGGTAGCCCATGGGGAAATCCCTATTCAACAACATATGTGCGGCGGCAAAGCATATCACCAGCAGAATAATGAGCTGGGGCGGCTCCACCATTTATGATGGATGGGGTTCAAAAGTAGGATCAACCCGTCAAGGCGTATTCGGAAATACCAAAGTTGAATATGGTGGACAAAAATACGAAGTGCGCGATGGTATCTTTGGCGACAAAATTGTCACTGACGAAAACGGAAAAGAAGTCGGTCGCATTACCGAAGGTTTATTCGGAAACAACACTTTCAAGAAGAGCTAATGCGAGTTAGCAGCTAAAGCGTAGATAATATACGTAATGCTTACGTGTTTAGCCATAGATCAAGAGTACGTTTCTACTTATCCTCTACTACCCCATTGTAAAGGTATATACTGCAAGCCCAATAACAACTATCGCTAGCACAATTCCAATAATGATATTTGAACGTGACATATAAATAACCTCACGTTTCTAAACAACTTAGCAAGAAATTCAATAAAACTCACATTGCTGGTAAAAACAGCGAGCGGAAACACCTTGAATGCAGATAGGGTGAAGGCAAAGCGAAGCGTACTTTGTTACGCGAGCTTTGCCTGGAGCCCTAGCTGTGCCAAGGTGTTTCCGCACAGCGTCATACCGTTTCTTACGAGAATTACGACGTTAGCTATAACGTCGTAATACGTACGAACTTGCGCTTGCCTACCTGAACAACAGCATCCTTCAGCATTTCTGGAGCAACGTTGTAAGTTTTTGCAGGAATAGCTTCGCCATTTACCTTAACGCCACCCTGGTCAATCATACGACGAGCATCACCAGTAGAATTGGTTAATCCTGCATCGGAAATCAACTTTGCCAGATAAATTAAACCTTCATCATTTGGTGTCAGATCAGCAGCAAATTCCGCCACATCGTCAGGAATTTCATGCTTCTTAAACTGCTTGTCAAACGCAGCTTCTGCTTCCCGAGCCGCAGCTGCATCATAGTACGCAGCCACAATGTTTTGAGCTAAATCACGCTTGCAACGATTAGGATGAATTTCATCCGCCGCAAGACCCGCTTCAATCTTGTCAATCTCAACAACAGGCACTGTAGAAGCCAAACGATAGTACTTCACCATCAGCTCATCGGGAATTGACATAACCTTGCCGAACATATCGTTAGGTTCGTCAGTCAAGCCAATGTAGTTACCATAGCTCTTAGACATCTTCTTAACACCGTCGGTGCCTTCAAGCAAAGGAAGGGTAAGGCAGACCTGAGGTTCCATGTCCATCTTTTCCATAAGCTCACGGCCAGCAAGTAAGTTAAACAGCTGATCCGTACCACCAAGCTCAACGTCAGCTTTAATTACCACTGAGTCGTATGCCTGCATGATGGGGTATAAAAATTCATGAAGAGCAATAGATTGATTGTTGGTATAGCGATTGTGAAAATCATCGCGCTCCAAGATGCGAGCAACCGTAAAATTCGAAGCAATCTTGAGCAACTGCTCTAAATCCATGCTTAAAATCCATTCGGAGTTATACCGAAGAGTTGTTTTTTCGGGATCGAGAATTTTAAAAGCCTGATCAACGTAGGTCTGAGCGTTTTCCTTGATTTGCTCACGCGTAAGCTGAGGACGCGTAGAATTACGGCCAGATGGATCGCCAATCAGCGCGGTGCCATCGCCGATAATCAACGTTACCTGGTGGCCTAAATCCTGGAATGCACGCAGTTTACGCAAAGGAACTGCGTGACCCAAGTGGATGTCTGGAGCGGTAGGGTCCACGCCAAGCTTTACATTTAAAGGCTTGCCGCGCTTAAGCTTTTCCATAAGCGCTGCTTCGGGCACAATTTCCGCCGTGCCAGACTGAATAATATGAAATTGTTCTTCGGGTGAAATCATAATTCCTCTTCTCAAGTAATACGCAGAAATTCTATCACAGCTTTTAAGTTGCCCGTTTGTCTAGGTGTACGCTTCCGCATACACTGGATAAGCCGTTTTCATATGCCGTGCGCGTTTCATAGTGTCAAAAACTCAATTCTATATTTTAAGATCTACGAAACTCCGCGGAACAAATGGCCCGAAGTAGCCCCTTCAGCTTTTGAAACTTTGTCGCCGCTCTTTAGGGCAATATCACGCGCCCTTACTGCTCGCTGAACTTTCTTTGTTGTTTCAGAAACATTCATCAACGTAGTATCAACCATAAAGGCAGAAACGCCCGCTTGAATAAGTTCGGGTGCCAAATGCGCTATGTCAAGTGAAACGGCATTGTAGAGATGACTACGTCCCGTTACATCAGTAATGACCGTCATTTCATAGCCCTTGCGATCCTTTAAGTGATGGGGGCTTTTTCGACGAGCACACGTTGCACATTTCTGATTACAAGGTCCTTGGCTCATGAGCAAACAATGCTCCGTCACCATAAGTTCAGTAGAACCCATGATGGTCACACCTAAAGGTACCGGCGAAACTTCGCCAAGTTCCTCGATCTGAACAAGCGACAATTCTGGAGAAAACCAAATGCGTTGTGCACCTAAATCTGACATTGCTTGCAGATCGAGCCTATTAGTTATCGGGATGTGCGTGCCTATCTCAGGAAGAGCGCCCAACTCCCGTGCATGGATCAGCTGTCCAAGGTTTTCTACCACTACAGGCTTGTCTGGTTTAACACGATTCCAGATATCGAAGCCTCCTCGAAGGTCTTCATCAAACATATGAGAAACCGTAGGCAAAACAGGAATGCACTGTTTTGGATAGCCTGCTTGCTCGGCAGTTCCCGAAAGTTGACCTGCAATCACTGCTTCTCCGCGGCGATAATTATGCGCAGGAACATAGATGAAATCTGCACCAGCACGTTTTGCAGCACGCGCGCAAGCTGGATTAGTCGCAATTACGCCCACCTTGCAGCTTCCCTTGCGCAAAGGCTTAGTAAACACTCTTTGCGAAGTACGTTCTAGAGTTCGTTTGTGATAAGAAGCCAAAAGTTCTTCTTCTAATGCTTCCGCTGCACGAGCACGCAGCTTGTGAAGCATTGAGAAACCCATTCCGATCCCCTCGCCAAGATCGATATCAAGCCCCGTTAGCACGAACGGCGTAGTGCCCATTCGATCGATATGGTCGTAGACTTCTTCCTTTGTAATTGCTTTAGTGCGTGCAGCTTCGACAATCGGACCCTCGACAGAAACACTAACTGACATCTGGCGAATTGCGTCTTGCGCAGTAAAGGTAAGCTTGGCAGGCTCTCCTTGATGAAGTTCTACCTTTCCTTCAACGGGAACTGCAGGCAAACGATCATCATCAATAAAAGCCGCCTCTGCATTTCGTACTCGAAATACGCGATCACCTTTACCTACCGCCCGTTCAACGCTAAGCGTTACTTTTCCCGAACGAGACGATTCTTTGGTGTTCTCAAAACCATCGATCGTATGAACGAAATGGCCTCGATTGGTCCAAAATTCAATGGCGTCACCCACATGAAGTTCTGTTTCGGTATCAAGCGTTACCTTGCCCTCTTTAGCACGTACCACTCGCCCAACAAACACACCACGATTATTGGGGCGTCCATAGCTCATAATTTCGTTTCCGCGCTGACCCTCTAAATAAGCCGTAGTAAAGCCACGTGAAAATGCTTCAGAAAGTATCTGATGTTCAGCATCGGTTGCACGAGGATTTATTGGATCGCCGCTAAGTTCCACGCTTCCGCAATCAAGTTCAGCGCGCCTTGCCTCCGAAATCCATGCAAGTGCTCGGTCTAGAACTTGGCGATAAACCCCCACTACACTCTTTACGTATTCAGGGGATTTCATACGGCCTTCAATCTTGAGTGAAGTTGCACCTGCTTCAATCAATTCAGGAAGCACATCGATCGTGCAGAGATCTTTAGGAGATAGTAAATGCTCTCCTGGCGCATCGAGCGTTTTGCGTAATGCTACGTTGTGCAAGGTGTAAGGCAAGCGACATGCCTGCGCACAACGTCCACGATTAGCAGAACGACCTCCCACCATCGATGACATAAAGCACTGTCCTGAATAACAAATGCACAGAGCCCCATGGGCAAACACTTCAACTTCCATGCCCAAATCTCGCGCTACCTGCGAAAGCTGCGCAATTTCTTCGAAAGAAAGTTCGCGTGCAAGCGTAACGCGTGATGCGCCCAACGCTGCTGCCGCTTGAATACCGTCTTCAGTATGGGTATTCATTTGAGTAGAAACGTGTACTTCGCAATCGGGAAGAATGCGGCGAAGCTCTAATGCGATGCCAATATCTTGAACAATAAAGGCATCTACTCCACAACGATACGCTTGGCGCGCAAGTTCAAGCGCATCTTCCACCTCGGAAGGCAGAACTATAGTGTTCAAGGTAAGGTATATTTTTGCTCCACGAAGATGAGCATAATCGCAAGCCTGTGCCAAATCATCAAACGTAAAGTTATCGGCTCCACGGCGTGCATTAAAATGCCCTGCCCCAAGATAAACGGCATCCGCGCCTGCCTGAACAGCAGCATGTAGGCAAGCCATATTTCCTGCAGGAGCAAGAAGTTCAACCGTAGCTTTCGTCGATTCGGAAAGTTCTTTCACTGATGTGTCCTCTATCGAATTATTACTTTGATCCTTCAGATATTGTAAAGATCATGTCCTTTTGAGTCTCTTTGATTGTCTTTGAACAAACTATTAATTAATGATTCCCTTTTAACACGAAAACGACCATCCAGATGATGGCCGCTTATTAAATCGTGTTTTAAAGAGACATTTTAGGCAGATTGGGCCTTGCTATCTGCATCCTGAAATGCGGCAATTCCTGCATCATAGTGCGATTGAATCTCCGCAAGGCGAGAGTCGTAAGTACTATAGTCAAAAGAACCACTAGCAGGAGCTCTCACATCCTCATAGAGCTGCACATAAGCTGCAAGAGCAGTCTGCATTTCTGTAGCGCCCGTTACATAAGACTTATGAATATCGGTCATAGCTTCTGGTGGCGTAAGCGCATTAAGATCGTCAACGCATTTATTGACTGCCTCTAATTGGGCATCGAGAGAAACCACTTCACCATCTTTAACGGCGGTGGCAAATTCTTCCATATTGGTATTAAGCGTATCCATAATGGTATTTACTGAAGACATATATTGACGATTCTGCGTTTGCGCGTCTTGTTCGGCATTGTTGCCAGAACAACCTACCAGCGCAGCAAGACATGCCACGCAGAGCATTGCTGCCAAAATAATACGTGCTTTTCGTTTTCATATAATCCTTTCGAAACGTCAAAAAACGCTTGAACAAAGTGTTTAGGTTGCCAGACAAGGCTGTCTGTTCAACAAATAAAGCCTGCAGAATACAAGCTCTGCCATGCAAAAGTTCTAAAGGCCTTTTCAGGACTTTTAAAATCTATGAGACAGTATCCCATATCTTACAGGAACAACAGAGCTTGTAGGCACATTGTTGGAAAACACCCACAATGCAAACAAGCATTACCAAACTACTAGCGTACAAAAAGTAATTTCAGGACTACCTTTGTCTTCCAAACTTTTAAGCGCTTTATAGCCTCAACTGAATTGAAAATCCAACAAAGAAAGGGTTGCCGCCAAACTGCAGCAACCCTCAACCGTTTTAAACCTATGCGACTCTTCTAACATAGTAGGACTGAGACTCTATTGGTGGATTTGGTTCTTCAGGATCTGGATCTTCAGGTTCTGTAGGCGTGTCGCCACCGTCGCCAGTATCACCACCACCGCCAGTCTCGCCACCGCCGCCGGTATTGTCACCACCGGTGTTGCCGCCACCAGTATTGGTTCCGTCGCCTGGAGTGGTTCCACCATCCGATGGAGTATCGGTTGTTGTTTCCTCGTCAGGAGTTTGGACGGTATCGCCTTCATGTTCAGGAGCTTCACCCGTCGCTCCTTCACCATGACCAAAGTCGGTTGTGGTGTATTCAAGCTCTTCGTCACTTGTGGGGAATTGCTCAATGGGCTGACCTTCAAGAATAGTGCTCATAAAATCGCCGAAAACATCATCGCACGCGACATAAGAAGGCATCTGGACTTCTTCACGTCCACCAATCCAAATAGCAACTGACATTTGAGGGGTGATTCCGCAGAACCACTTGTCGCGCCAATTTTCAGAAGTACCCGTTTTACCCGCAGCAGGCTGACCATTTGAAATTGCAGCAGAACGACCAGTGCCGTTAGTGATAACCCCTTCCATAACTTCAGTTGCAGCCTGAGTTAAAGAGGTATCCAATACTTTTTCACCTGTAGTATCTGCGGTAAAAATAGTATTCCCGGAAGCATCCGTGATGCTTTGAATGCAAACAGCTTCACGTTTTGTACCGCCGTTTGCAATAGTTGCATAGGCCTGTGCCATTTCGCGTACTGTTACTTCCTGAGCACCCAGCGTAATGGAAGGATACGCCTGCAATTCCTGCTCAATTCCGCAGGTATTTGCCATTTCCGCTACCTTAGAAGGACCGATTTCGGTACACAACTCTGCAAAACCTGTATTCGAAGATACTGCAAACGCACTTGCAATAGAACGCGTACCGTAGTCTGAACCACCGTAGTTCTCAACTTCCCAGCCATCAATGTTGACATGGGATGTACAGTTCAAGTTTGTCTGAGGCGAAACGCCGTCGTTTAAGGCCGCCAGTAAGGTAAAGGTCTTGAACGACGAACCAGGCTGACGCTTTGCCTGCGTTGCAAGATTGTATTCGTCCGTATCGTAATCACGACCACCAACCATCGCTTTAATGAAGCCCGTATCAGGGTCGACCGCCACCATAGCAAGCTCCAAATTATCCGACAAGCCTGAGAGCTTAGCATCCGCAGCCTGCTCAGCAGCATTTTGGGTGTTTACATCCAAGGTGGTAATAACGGTCAAACCACCCTTGAACACTTCATCGCTTGAATAGTCTTCCAACAGGGTGTCACGCACATAGCTCGTGAAATATTTATACTGATATAGGCCGTCATTTGAATCGCTCATGGTTACATTGAGCGAAATAGGCTCCGCCTGTGCAGCATCATGTTCTTCTTGAGTAATAACCCCGTTTGTCAGCATACGATCAAGAACCAAATTGCGACGCTCGAGACAATTGTCAGGGTTATCGATTGGATTGTTGTAAGTAGGTGCCTGAGGAATTCCAATAAGTGTTGCTGCTTCTGCGATAGTCAAATCCTTAGCATTCTTAGAGAAATATAACTCTGCAGCAGCCTGAATACCATACGCACCTTGACCGTAGTTAATCGTATTCAAATACATTTGAAGAATTTCGTCTTTGAATACATCTTGTTCGAGCTGAATTGCGATATACGCCTCGCGAACTTTACGCTTCAAGGTAGACTCTTGCATCTCAATCCGAAAGAATAGTGTTTCGTACGAACTGCTGCAGTAATTGTCGAAGCGCCTTCATGGCCGGTGCCCGTTACATTTACCCACACCGCACGAAGAATGCCCCACAGGTCAACACCATTGTGTTCATAGAAGCGTTCGTCCTCAGTAGCAACCGTACCCTGAGTTACATAATCGCCCATTTCAGACAATTCAATTGGATCGCGGTTTTCCAAATACAATTCCGCAAGCAACGTCGTACCGTCACTTGCATACACCTTGGTTTTTCCGCAACATTATATGCAGACGCATCAGTGTAATCTGGCAAATCTTGCAACCATACAAAGCAGACACCAAGGGTTCCCAAACACCCAATGCCTAAAATTGCCGCGATTACTATACCAACGATTCCCAAGCGGAATCCGGCACGCTCTTTGCGAGCCGCATGCCGAGACCTTCTTGCTCGTGAAACCATACTACCTCCAAACTACAGTTCAGAGTATTTTAACACGCTCCCTCAGTTCTATCCCAAACTACCCAACTCACAGAGTCGGTTTCCACTTAGGGAACAAACGAACTTCACTTCTTCACCAATATTTTTGCCCGATTCTGAGAGTGCGCTCAAAATCGGGCAAAATTCATTCCAAAAGATAATAAAACTAACAAACAATAAGAAATTGTTGGTTTTGAAACACTGTCTTGTAATTACTTCAAAAGTGCTTCATCGCTGGCAAGTTTTTGCGCTCCAAGTTCGATCTGCTCTGCAACCACAGAATTACCTGTTCCCCCATAGGTTGTGCGAGCAGCAACGATCGATTCCAAATCGAGTGCCCCCGTGATGTCCGCTTCGAACAAATCGGATGCCGATTTAAAATCTTCTAAGGTTAAATCATCAAGATCGCATCCGCGCTTATCGCAAAGCAAAACCAAATGTCCTACGATTTCGTGAGCCTTTCTGAATGGCAAGCCCTTCTTTGCAAGATAGTCCGCAACGTCAGTTGCCGCCAAATAACCCTTCTTAGACTGTGCACGCATTGCATCAGCATTGATTTTCATAGTTGAAATCATACCCTCCATGCAAACCAAACAATCATGCAGGGTCTTGCAGGCATCCATAACGCCTTCTTTGTCTTCTTGCAGGTCTTTGTTGTAGGCTAAAGGCAAGCTTTTCATGGTAGTAAGCAATGCCATCAAATCACCTACTACACGGCCCGACTTTCCGCGAATCAGCTCGGCAAAGTCGGGATTTTTCTTCTGGGGCATAATCGAAGAGCCAGTAGAGTATTCGTCGGCTAGCGTGATGAACCCAAATTCGGAAGTGGACCAAAGAATTATTTCTTCAGAAAGACGAGAAAGATGAATCATCGCCACTGAGCAAGCGTAATCAAGATCAAGCAAAAAGTCACGATCGGACACCGCATCCAAAGAATTTGGGATCATAGTAGCAAAGCCCAACTCCTCGGTAGTTTTGGCGCGATCGAGAGGATAGGTAGTACCTGCCAAAAGCAGCTGATCCAAGTGGGTTTGCATTTGCCGCATCGTATGCCTGCTTAAGACGAGCAAAATCACGCGAAAACATCCAAAAAGTAAGCCATAAAGTGATGCGAAAGCAAAACAGGCTGGGCATGCTGCATGTGAGTGTATCCTGGCAAAATGGTGCCCATATTGTCCTTGGCAAGCCTTAATAAGCGCTTGACGCAAAGAGTTTACATCATGCATCAAATCTTCTGCGAGCATTTTTGCATAAAGACGAGTGTCGGTAATGACCTGGTCGTTACGAGAGCGGCCCGTATGAATGACGAGCACCTGCATCTCCGATGTTTTGAGTAAGTACTTTCTCGATCGACATATGAATATCTTCGTCATTAATATCGAAAACGAAATTTCCTTCTTCGATGGTTTTTTCGATATCGGAAAGACCTGCCACGATAGCATCGGCATCTTCTTGAGAAATAACACCCTGCGCTGCCAGCATGCGTGCATGAGCGCGCGAGCCCGCAATATCTTGATGATACATTGCCTTATCAACAGGCAACGATGCACCAAATTCTTGAGTGAACTCACTTACTCCTTTTTCAAAACGTCCTGACCATAGCGCCATATGAAAACTACCTTTCGTCCTCGATTATTCCTGTGTTGCTGATCAAAAAAGATCTACGCCAAATAGTTTACTTAGCGTTCTCGCGTGGATACCAAAAGCAAAATACCGCCAATTAGGTTAAGGAAAATGAGCGTGCAAACACCAAATGCTGTCGTATTGGGTTTAGTCCTCTTGTAGATACCCCAACAATGAACCGTCATAGGAATCATCCAAGCAAGCGGAATAATTGCCCAGCATACTGAAACCGTAGAAATAACAGCAAGAATAAAGGCGATGAGACGCAAGGTGTCATCAGTGGACGCACTCTGAGCTTGAGGGTGACCCTGCCCTGGCTGCTGAGGAACCTGTCCATAGCCTTGTGCCTGACCATATCCCTGAGGTTGAGGCTGTGGCTGCGGTTGTGGTTGGAATTGAGATTGGGGCTGAGAAAATCCCTGATTTACCTGCTGCGTTTGCGGTGCAGCCTGTGGTTGAGCTGGCTGTTGGGGCTGGGCGGCAGCCTGCGATTGGGCGGTCGCCTGTGACTGAGCGGCTGTTTGTGGTTGAGCTGGCTGCTGCTGTGGAGCAACCGCATCAGCATAATTGTCAGTCCACTGATTGCCATCCCACCAGCGAAGTTTTGTTTGATCGCCTGAAGGATCGGGATACCACCCAGCAATTGGATTTGCCATTAAGAAACACTCCTTTTACCGCTTGCTCTCACGCAGCAAGCATTTTATCGGCAGCTTTTCAGGTTTCTGTAAAGCCTTTTCATTTTAGTGGTAACAAATTTTCACTATAACTAATTTATTATACCGACACTTTTACGATTTCGAATATCTCACTGCGTTATCAATCGGAACCTAAGTAGAGTCGAATTATAAAAATTATGCGGCAGTCAAAAGACCGCCGCATAGATCCACTCAATATAACCGTAAAAGTACTTATGACTAATGGCTCTCAAAACGTTTCCGAAAGCCCTGTCCACGGTAATTAGTTTTCTTCGCCGTCGGTTACGCCCTGTTCGCGACGATTCTTTGCCCAAACACGGGTGGACAGACCATACAGATCAATGAAGCCCTTAGCAGACTGATGGTTGAAAGTATCTGCTGCATCATAGGTTGCCAGACCGTAATCATACAGGGAGAAGTCACTCTTGCGACCCGTTACCGTGCAGGTACCCTTGTAGAACTTCAGGCGAACCAAACCGGTTACGCACTGCTGAGTGGTCTGCAAGAATGCATCCATTGCATGCTTCAATGGGCTGAACCACTGACCATTGTATACCAACGTTGCCCAGTCATGCTCGATGTGCAACTTATAGCGCAGAACCTCGCGCTCAAGGCACATATCTTCAAGACCACGATGAGCCTCGATCAGAGCGAGTGCACCTGGAGCTTCATAGCACTCGCGGCTCTTTACGCCGATCATACGATTCTCGATCATATCGATGCGACCAAAGCCATTTGCACCAGCAATCTCATTCATCTTAGCGATGATATCCAGATAGCTCATCTCTTCACCATCGATAGCTACTGGCAGACCAGCCTTAAATTCAATCTCGATTTCGGTTGCCTCATCAGGAGCCTTTTCAGGATCGGTAGTCATGGTGTAGATATCCAGCGGAGGACGATTCATAGGATCTTCCAGAACGCCACACTCAATAGCGCGACCCCACAGGTTGTCGTCAATAGAATAAGGCTTGGACTTAGTGGTAGGAACGGTTACACCGTGAGCTTCTGCCCAGTCCATTTCTTCCTGACGAGTATGCATATCCCACTCACGAACAGGAGCAATGATCTCCAGCGTAGGATCAAGTGCCTGAATGGAGGTCTCAAAACGAACCTGGTCGTTACCCTTGCCGGTGCAACCATGAGCAACATACTTAGCGCCGTACTTATGTGCAGTGTCTACCAGATACTTAGAAATCAGCGGACGAGAAAGTGCTGAGACCAGAGGGTATTTATTCTCGAAGTGAGCGTTTGCATACAGTGCCTTGGACAGATAGTCGGCAGCGAAGTCTTCACGCATGTCAGCGATAATGCAGTCGATTGCGCCCGTTGCCAAAGCACGCTCTTTTACCTGCTCAAGGCCCTCATGCTCCTGACCAACTTCGCCAACTACGGCGATAACATCCAGGTTCTTTTCATCCTGGAGCCACTTGATGCATACACTGGTATCCAAACCGCCCGAATAGGCGAGTACGCATTTTTCCTTTGCCATCGTTAACCCTTTCTTCGAGGTGTATCTTCTTGATTCGAGTTGTTAATTTCCTTGTGCCGACTTTGACGCATTGACTGAGACGATCAACCGCAGCAGCAACTGTCGCGTGGGCCGGCAAATTCTATCTTTAGGCGTATTGTTTACTGAGCCAAAAATTCATTGTCTTCTTCTGCGGAAGGCTCTGCTTCTTCGTCTGGAGTCCAGCCATTGCGCACCGCATCTATCATGCCTGGCAATGCAGCCAAAAGCTGATCGATTTCCTTGCGCGTCACAATCAGAGGAGGAAGGAAGCGAAGCGTTTGGGGACCGGTCGCATTCAAAAGGAAGCCTTCATCGAGACCTTTTGCTACTACCAGGTTAGCATCAATGCCTTCTTCAAGGTCGGCACCGATCATTAAGCCCATGCCACGAACTTCAGTGATAGCATCGATCTTATCCAAGCCTTCTGCAAAATAATCGCCCAGCTCCTGAACATCTTCGTCAAAGTGGCCACGAGAAAGCGTTGCAAGCGTTGCGTGAGCAGCCGCCATTGCAAGATTGCTGCCACCAAAGGTTGAACCATGATCACCTGGCTCGAAAGCCTCGGCAACTTCAATACGTGCAGCACAAGCACCCATCGGGAAGCCTGAAGCAATACCCTTTGCCATAGTAATAATGTCAGGAGTAATTCCCATGTTCTGGAAAGCGAAGGGGAATTCCCCGCAACGATAAAAGCCTGATTGAACCTCATCAACAATGATGAGCATGCCATTTTTGCGCGCAAACTGTGCAACTTCATACAAAACATCGGGATCCCAAGGATGAATACCCGATTCGCCCTGAACACATTCGATCATAATGGCGCATACTTCACCTGGGTTTTCGAAAAATGCACGATGAACTGCATTCATATCGTTCATAGGAACATGAACAAAACCGCCTGGCAAAGGTTCAAAAAGTTCCTGCTTTGCAGGTTGAGCCGTTGCCGCTAACGTAGAGAGAGTGCGACCATGAAAACTATTGTTCATCGTAATGATGGTCTGTCCACCTGTTCCCTCCTTCTTGGAATACAGGCGTGCCAACTTTATAGCGCATTCATTTGCCTCTGCTCCTGAATTAGCAAAGAACACTGGCCATGGAGCACGGAAAAACTTCGGGACGCACGTGTTTAGCAAATCAGAAATGATCTTGGCAACTTCACCACGATTTTCAATGTGATAGTAATTGCTTACATGAATCAGACGCTTTGCCTGTGCAGCGATAGCTTCGGATACGGCAGGGTGACAATGACCTAAACTATCAGCGCCAATACCAGCGATGAAGTCGAGATAGGTTTTCCCTTCGTCGTCTTTTACCTCCATGCCAGAACCTTCGACCAGCATAACAGGCTTACGATTAAACGTATGCATCACGAAATGATCGTCAAGTTTCTTAGCTTCTTCAAAGCTCATGGTTTTCCTTTCTTATGTTTAACGCATTAAATTCTAACTGGTTAATGCGCACTAGTCCCTCATGTTTATGGTTTCCCTACAAGATTTCGTAGTTTTCGCGCAAAAGAGTTCGTTTGCACTCCCGCTTAAACCCTGAGAGGAGGCATCCAAGCTTACTTTTACAGATTCTCACTCAACCTTGAAGCAAGAATACCAAGCGGACGCATTTCTTCCTTTGTAACATGCGCCTTATCATCATAGATAAGAGTGCCAGAACCACTTGAGGTCAGCAATTCAACCAAAATAGAATGCGGTTTAGTTCCGTTTACGATATGAGCACGAGGAACGCCGCCTTCCAAAGCACCAACACAAGATTGAAGCTTCGGAATCATGCCGCTGCTTACCTTCCCTGTTGCCAACATCATGCGTGTTTCGTCTAGCGTCATTTGAGAAACCAGCGAATCCTTATTGCTGAAATCCTCGTAAAAGCCATCTACGTCTGTTAAGAAAACAATTTTATGGGCACCAATAGCTGAAGCAATAGCGCATGCTGCCGCGTCGGCGTTGATGTTGTACGATCCTCCGTCTTCACCTTTACCTACTGAAGCAATGATAGGAATATAGTCCGAAGCGATAAGCGCGTTAATGTAGCCCGGATTTACTTCGATCACTTGTCCTACACGACCCAGATCAGGATCTTTTTGCTTGGCAATAATAGTTCCCGCATCGGTTCCGTTTACGCCAACCGCCAAATTGCCGTGCTCGTTCATTGCAAGCACAAGTTCTTCATTCACTTTGCCGATAAGCGTCATCTTTACCACATCCATTGCTTCATCAGTGGTAACACGCTGACCATTCTTGAATTCCACTTCAATACCAAAGCGATTCATATTAGAGGTAATAGCCGCCCCGCCACCATGTACGATAACGGGATTTACCCCCATGATTTTCAGCATTACAATGTCACTCATCACCGCATGGCGCAGCGCAGGGTCAACCATAGCTGCCCCGCCATACTTAATAAGAACCGTTTTGCCTGTTGCATTTTTTATCCAAGGAAATGCTTCAATTAAAACTTCCGCAGTATGGCTGGAAGTAATTTTTCTGTCTTTTGCATATTTCATGAGCGATAATCTCCATTAATAGAAACGTATTCGTGCGAAAAATCGCAGGTCCACATAGTTGTTTGTGCAGAACCTGCTCCCAGATCGGCCTCGAGAACAATCTCAGAGGCCTCGAATCGTCGCAGCGCCTCTTCCTCATCAAAGGGCACCGGTAGTCCCGCACGCAAGACAGGCATTCCCATTATGTCGATATCGACATCTTCCTGAGCAAACTGAGCACCTGATCTGCCCAGAGCTCCTGCAATTCGACCCCAATTTGCATCGTGCCCATACAGAGCAGTCTTTACTAGAGGCGAGTTTGCAACCGTTCGCGCAGCAGCGTCAGCATCCGCATCATTTGCCGCACCACGAACAATTACCGTCACTAATTTGGTAGCTCCTTCTCCATCACGCGCCATTGCACGTGCAAGATGTTGAGTGACTTCACAAAGTGCCTTCTTAAATTCAGCATAGGCAACGCTTTCTTTGGTAAAGGCAGATCTATCTCTACCTTCCGCTGCCTTTCCAGAAGCAAAAAGCACACAGGTATCATTAGTTGACGTATCACCATCAACCGTTACTTTATTAAAGCTTTTTCCAACCGCCTCCAATAACGCTTCATGAAGAAGTTCGGCAGGAACAGGAGCATCGCTTGTGAGAACCGAAATCATCGTTGCCATATTGGGCATTATCATGCCTGATCCTTTTGCCATTCCGCCCACCGTAAATACGCAGCCTTCGAAAGCAGGATCGGCAGAAGTGTAGGAAATTGCATACTCTTTTGGCACGGTATCGGTGGTCATAATAGCGCAAGCTGCCTTATGCCCCGATTCATTGGTTGAACCGGTACGTTTCAACTCTTCATGCAAGGCAGGAACTCCCGTTTTAAAAGGAGTGATGTCGAGCTGTTGTCCTATAACACCTGTTGATGCTACGAGGACATCTTCTTGAGCACATCCAATATGCTGTGCCACAATCTCTGCAGTAAGACGTGCGTTTTCTAAACCTATAGTCCCCGTTGCTGCATTTGCTATGCCCGAGTTAACCACCAGAGCACGCGCCAAGCCAAAACCACGCCCCTCTAAGTGTTTCCGCGATACCGTTACAGGAGCAGCGCAAAACACATTTTGAGTAAACACACCCGCCGCTGGACAAAGCTCATCGGCTTCCACTAAAGCCATATCTAAACGATTAGGATCATCACGAAAGCCAGCATGAATACCACCAGCACTAAAACCACACGCAGAAGCAACGCCACCGTTTTCGATGGTGTTAAACATCAATTCAGTCATACTATTCTCACTCCTAAGAGGGGTTGGCAACACAAGAAAGTGCGGTAGTTTCATCAAGACCGCAGATAAGATTTGCGCATTGAACAGCCTGACCGGCAGCACCTTTGACGATATTATCGATCGCGCAGGTTGCTACAACACATCCCGCATCAGCGTTATACGCAACTCCGACATGAGCACGATTCGTTCCAACAATTGAAGAAGTTTTTTGGCTGCTGTCCTAAGGGAAGCACCGAAACAAAGGAAGAATCGGCATAAGCTGAAACATATCGTCGATGAATCGATTCTTGCGTTTCTTGTAAGCGCGCTTGTTCGTTTAACTGGATAGTCACCGTTGAAAGCAAACCTCGAGAAGCAGGCGCCAAATGAGGAGTGAATATCAGACGACCAGGAATGCCTAAGATCTGTTCAATTTCGGGAGTGTGACGATGACTTGTTACCCCGTATGCTTCAAAGTTTTCGTTGGCAGATACAAAATGAGTTCGCGCAGTAGCGCTACGTCCTGCACCCGAAACCCCTGAAATAGCATCTGCCACTACAATTCCCTCGGAAATATCAATTACAGGAAAAGCAGCTAACGAGGTTGCGGTTGGGTAGCATCCCGCGCAGGCAACCAACACCGCCTTGCCTGATGCATGCATGTCTGAGGCTTTTTCTAGAGCTTCAGAATTAAGCTCTGGCAAGCCAAACACGGCTTGCTCTAACAATTCAGGAGAGGTGTGCTCTACCTTGTACCATTTTTCATACGTTGCCTGATCGCGTAGACGATAATCAGCAGAAAGGTCAATTACGGTAACCCCTGCTTCAAGCAAACCAGGTGCAGACTTCATAGCAACCGTATGAGGAGTTGCTAAAAAAACTACATCACACGAAAACAGATCTGGATTATCGTGCCTTGTATACGTAAGGTCAGTTACCCCCGTAAAAGCAGGATAGAGTGATGCCAGAGAAACTCCCTCATCCGAGTTGGAAGTAGCAACGCACAATTCAAATTCAGGATGTCGCAGAATAATACGCACCAGTTCTGCTCCCGCATACCCAGCTGCGCCCACGATACCCGCCTTTAACATTGCCTCTTCCTTCTCTCTTGGGAAAATTTCGCTGCGTTTCACTCGAAATAATCCACTAAATGTAGCTTCTTATACCCCACAAAATGCAGGTCTTTCTAGGGTACTCCAATTTTTGTTCTGCGAAAACACCATCCCTAAAAAAATCGGGTTGCTTCTCAATTAAGAAAAGCAACCCGAAGAGGAGGGGGATTAAATCCCAAAAGGATTGTTATTCTTACAGCTCACCTGCTTTGACAAGCATGTCATACTCATGCATTGCAAGCTTGTAGCTATTCTTACCGAAGCCAGCAATCTGACCGATACATTCGCATGCCGTTACTGACTTATGACGGAATTCATCACGCTTATGGATATTAGACATATGGCACTCAACTACAGGAACAAGTTCATGTACCGACTCGATAGCATCCATCAATGCATAGCTATAGTGAGTAAATGCACCGGGATTCATAATTACCGGGATCTTCTGTCCTGCTTTTTCTGCCTCATAGTAGAGTTCCTGCAAGTGGTCTATCAAAGCACCTTCACAGTTGGACTGAAAGGCATGTACTTCAAAATCTAAAGTAGCGCCGTATTCAGTTAATTCCTGAATAAGATCCGCGTAAAGCTGATTGCCGTATTGGCCCTTGTTACGAATACCGTAGAAATTGTTGTTTGGTCCATTGATGATTTCGAGACGACGCATGATTTCCTCCTTGTATGAGCCCCGTTATCTTGTTAAACCCCGCTATAGTGCAACCTTGTAGGCACTATAGAGCTTTTGCTTAAAACGCATCAGAGAACTCTGCCGAAAAAATTCTGATCCGAGAACTCTGATTTCCCCTATTTCATCCAATAGAACAAAGCGGTAAAGAGACAATGCTTCGCTAAAGTAACAGCCTGTTACTTTTCTTACCGTGTTTGTTTTACTGAGACCTGGATTCTTTTCGTGCCGAGCACTTTTGCACTCGGCACGTGCTACCACTCTTAGGGTACCTTTTTGGTAATAACCCTTTTATATACTTCTCTTATGACATCGTTACTATTTGTTGATGTATTCGCGAATATAGCGCTCAATACCCGTAACGCACGCAACGAGTGTCTCATTCACGGGAGTAGCGACGCCATGCTTTGCTCCCTGAGCAACAACGGCCCCATTAATTACCCCCACTTCTGTAGGACGATGCTTTTCTAGGCTTTGCAAAATGGAAGGCTTGAAGTCATACGGAAGACCCGCACGAGCAAGCTCAAGAACATCCATCGGATCGCTGTACGTAAGCTTCACTCCCGCCTTAGCAGCAACATCCATGCCTTCTTGCACCGCCGCAACTGCAGTGGCAACCAACTTGTCTTCTTGATACATATCTCCATAAGGAAGATGAGTAATGCCACATACCGCGCCCGTTGCTACATTGACGAGCAATTTATCCCAAATTACTCCCATGATGTTGTCGGAGACAATGCAATGCATACCAGCTTCTTCGAAAGCAGAGCCTATTGCTTTTACCCGATCGGTAATCGTTCCATCAAGTTCACCAATAAAGGTATCTTTTCCAGGGATAGTTGCCTGAACGCGACCAGGTGCTAGCAACATACCACCAATATAGGTCTTGCCGCCAATAACATGATCAGCACCTACTACTTCACTTAAAGCGTCTTCAGCACCGAGTCCATTTTGCAACGACATCACCGCGGTGTGAAGCCCTACCAGCTCTTTACCTTCCTCCATCGTTGCCTTGGTGTCGAATGCCTTGCAGAGCACAATCACCAAATCGCATTCCCCGATACCATCTGGCGTTGTGTGGCCAATCGGATGAGCGACTTCTTCTCCCGTAGGAGTGACCATCACTAACCCATTTTCGTTAACCGCATCCATATGAGCTTGACGGCCAACAAAATGAACCTCGTTGCCCGCTTTCGCCAAAGCGCCGCCAATCGTGCTACCCAGCGAACCGGTTCCAAGAACACAAACCTTCATACAGGATCCCTCTCTTCTTTAGCCTTATGACTCCACTAGTTCAATCATGGGGCCTTCTGGCAATACAAACCAATTGCGTGGCTTACCTTCTGCCTGCACCACACCCTCTGTGGCATACACTTTTTCAAGTACTTGTTCTACGTCATCTATCGAGATTCCGATATGAGTCAGCTGCCCTAGATCTCGTTTTGTAGGATCAAACGAGTTGTCACGCTGAAGCTGAATGCCTCCTACCCATACCTGCTCCATTGAAGCAACATCGTCATGAGCAAGTCCTTCTGGGGCAGTCAACGTTATTTCAAGACCAAGTACCTGCTGAAAAAAGTTCAAATCTCGTTCGAAATTGCGCGAACGAATTGCTACATGATCCACATAAGGCTTTGTCATTGGTTCCCCTCCTTATCGCTGGGCTGCACGCTATCATCTTTTGAGTTTCATGCAATGCTCAGCTTATTGTTCTATTTCAAAGAACTTCAAAATATGTTTTGCAACGCAAACTACGGTGCCATCCTGGTTGGTAACAATGACATCGGCATACGTTTTCATTGCTTCTTCGTCAACCTCACAAACGGTATACGTAGCCGTTAAGGTGTCACCGAAATAAACAGGCGCCGTAAAACGAAGATGATCATATCCATAAGAAGCACTTGGAATAGGTGATTCATATTTTTGCTGGATAAGGGTCGAAGCAGTGCTACCCAAAGCGAAAGTCAAAACACCATGCACAATTCGAGTGCCATATTTGGTGGTTTTCATAAATGCTTCATTGAAGTGCATCTGGCTGTAATCACCCGTAATACCGCCAAACAGATAAACATCAGATTCACTAATTGTCTTGGTGAAGGTGCAGCTGTTGCCAACTTCTAAAGGTAGTTTTGTCATGGTTTTCCTCTCTCACTCCCAAACCTAGTTTTTAATCTTACTAACTAGGCTCTTTAACAGAAAAGCCACGTGAAATATCTTTTCTGTCTCTGATACCACCTACTCCAGAATAGGAAAATTATTCCCCGCATAATATTCATCGAAAAACGCCAAACCTATGAATAAAAGTACTCAAAGATAAAATAACGAAACACGATTTATATAATGCCAGGTCATCGTCTTGTATTTCGGATAGTTCCCCCTGCGTTGCTTATCAGCTTTTCGAAAGTGCTTATATCGTTTTGTTATGAATAGTCCCCCTTCTTGACCTACAATTAGAAGCTGTCCAAGGAGGAACTATGAACCTTGCCCAACTTTCGTACTTTCGGCATCTAGCAAAGATCCAACATTACACACGCGCTTCTGAAGAGCTTCATATTTCCCAGTCTGCTCTTTCCCACTCCATCGCGTCACTTGAAGATGAACTAGGCTGCTCTCTTTTCCGAAAAGAAGGACGAAATGTTTATCTCACCGATGATGGTAGATTGTTCCAAAAATATGTTGATCAGGGTCTTGCTGCTATCGAGCAGGGTGTTGCCGAGCTGCAACAGCGCCACGGTATGCTTACGGGCGCTATAGAGATTGGAGCTATCGCTACCGTAAGATCGCATTATTTACCCGCTGCGATGAAAGCTTATAGCGATCAATATGGCTCTCTTGTCGAATTCCATGTAGCGCAAGGCGAAACTGCTCCTTTAAACCAACGCTTAGAACAAGGTGTCTACGACCTGGTAATTGCAGGACCTCACCACAAGCCCGACATTGAGTGCAAAACGCTGTTTTACCAACAACTGGTAGTTGCGCTTAGGCGCGATCATCCTCTCGCCTGTCTAAAAAGCATTCATTGGGATAACCTGGTGGGTCATACCGTTAATACCTACCGTCGAGGAATTATGGTTGGAGAAACTCTTGAAGCTTTCTTCAAAGCCACTCATGCGCCTCTCGATAAATTAACCTTGGTGCGCAATTATGAAGATGAAGTAATCTTGGGAGCACTTGCCGTTCACGAATCAAGCATTGCGTTAACCATGCTTACTTCAAATCTCCTTCCAGACCCCAACATGGTAGTTATCCCCCTTGATGTCGAAGGGGCTGAAACGTTTTATCCCATTTCATTGACCTACCAGAAAAAGGCAATCCGCACACCTGCTGCGCAAAGTTTTATCGATTTTCTGCTAGCGTTTGAAGCTCCCGCTTACAAACGCGATGATTTTCGCAAGGAGTAATGTATGAAAGACGGATTTGTTAACGTTGCTGCTGTGACACCTGTCGTAACCGTTGCTGATTGCTCGGCAAATACCCAAGCAATCCTTGAGTGTATTCACGATGCCGCTAAAGCCAATGCGAAAATAATCGTGCTTCCTGAACTTTGCATTACCGCCTATACCTGCAGCGATTTATTCTGGCAAACAGAACTGCTCAACCAAGCAGAAGACGCTCTTATCACAATCGCACACGAAACAGATAAACTGGATGCCCTTGTCTTTGTTGGTCTTCCTCTGCGAGCAGCCGGCAAGCTCTACAACGTAGCTGCTGCAATCCAAGGGTGGGAAAAAATCTTAGGATTTATTCCTAAAGTTAATCTTCCTTCTTATAACGAATTCTACGAGACGCGTCACTTTGCCCCTGGAAAAGCTGACATGGGCACTGTACGCTTCAAGGGTGTCGATGTTCCCTTTGGGACCAACCTGCATTTTTTCCTGCACCA
>ENA-OQBD01000312-OQBD01000312.1-human-gut-metagenome-genome-assembly--contig:-NODE-312-length-27188-cov-3.300137_pt1 | contig 27188 bp, 24 predicted proteins | sample MGYA00242742_ERZ504543 | MGnify/ENA primary metagenome ERZ504543 (study PRJEB26092, sample SAMD00036239) | human gut metagenome | host: Homo sapiens | study: EMG produced TPA metagenomics assembly of...
TAAATCAGCCTTTAAATAACATCATCTTCATCATCATTTGCTGTATTTGCTTTTAAATTGAATAACCTTCTCTTCAGGACTAAATATCTGATCCGTATAGACGTAGTACCAATCGCTCGCTACCGGTCGTTTCCAAACGAACACCGGGTTCTACTGCATACAGCTTTTTTAGTATATATCTTATATTCAATCGGGGAATAAGGATTCATCAATATCTTCCGGTATCGAGAATTTCAGATAAGCATCTTGCTTCTGACCTGCGGCAATTTCATTTGTACCCGTCCCCTCCTTCACGTCTTCAAATCTCGGATTAATAAAGTCATAAGGGGGACGTAAGACCCAATTTAATCTTACGCTGCAAATTACCTCCTACCACGTAGAAATACGCTATCTTCTCACCGGAGTCAGGAGCCGGCTTTATATTGGCTGTAATCGTTATCGTCTGATTGCCAGAAGGTATCCAAGAAGGATAACTTAAGTTACCATCTACGACATCCGACATTCCCTCACCCGGAACCACACTCAACTGCCCTGTTCCCGCATATGTCGCAATCATCGACAATGTGTTAGAAGAGCCCGTAAAAACGAATGTCGTCTTTGTAACATTCAAGGCCTCGCCATCATAAGTTATATTCGGATACTTTTCCATAATAGCCGAGGCCGTGATATTATTATCCGCTATCACATTTTCATCTATAACCTCAGCCCACGTAGCTCCTTTTCTGGAAACGCTCTTGACCGTTATATTAAAGGCATAATTACGAACGACATCATAAACACGAGTTACCTTATCATTCTCATCCTTTACGGCAAGATCAATCTTATAATATGTATAGGTCTTGCTACCATCAAATTGCGCCTTAATAATAACAAAAGTCGCATTCTTATCTTGATTATAATGTTCAAAAGTATACACAGATTCACCCGGCTTCGCATATTTACTAGCATCTGGCTCATTCTGGGGCGCATAAAAATCTTGATTTGGAATATTCAACTTTCCCGCATCTTTATAACCGATAGATGCCAACTGTGATTCATTATAAATGAGATAAGAAACATTTTTCAATTTCACAGCTGCCTCCGATGAGAGATTCAGCGTTATTTTAGCCCAGTTTCGTAGTAGTTCAACATTGTTACTACCAGCAGCTTCCAGACTATTGCTTATATTTTTCGCAGGAATATCACTAAAAGTTCTCTTTCCCCAAAAGATTTGCTTATCTGTCACTAACGAGGCCATTCCGCTTTCTAGGGAAGGGGTTAACGTTCCATCATTGGCGACAAAATGGATGGTACGGGTCTCTTTTGAGATAGAAGCCGTATATCCATTGCCAGAAACAACAGCTTCTACAACTGGAGAGATAAACTCTCCATCCTCATTAAATGTATATAGATATAAGGACTCAACACCTTTCTCCACATCCCCGGTCGCTTTCGTAATCTCAAGAGCATTCGGAGCATCTACAGAGAACGAAAGAGAGACCATTGATCCATCTGTCGGTTGAATTTCTATTTGTTCTATTTCCTCTGTCGCACATGAAGCGAGCAACAGAAAAATGGAAAAACGGCTATATAATTTCTTTATCATAAAAATCTCTATTTAAATCATTAATAAACATCTTTAATATAAATCTCTTACACAACGAATACCGTCAGCTTTTTGACTAGAGGCATTATTAGTAAACTGATTACGTTTATTTGCCCCAAAGTCATAATACCAATACGGCATTGCACACCAATAAGTACCGTTTGTATTAAACAAATAGTTTACCGCAGGAGAAGCGTCTTGTACTGTATTCATAAACTCTAACTCAGCTAAAGTAGGAACCCTCCATGTGCCAGCCTCATAATAGGTACCATCCTCTAACCTCTCCCAATATTTTTTACAACGTTCTACCGCTTTGGAATATGTATAAGTACCTGTACCTACAGCACCAAATCTTGAGGCTACTACAAATTTTGGAGATACTAATTCCGCAGAGAAAGCGTCGTCTTTAGTCACCCGGACTCCATTTTTATAGTACTAGGATCTCCAATTATCAGATTCCCTGCAGCTTTGACAGTTATTGTAAAAATATTAGGGTTTCTATCTCCGTCAGGAACATCTGCTGGACCAGCTGTTTCAGAGACTTTCCCCTCTAAATATTGTGCGGGATATTGATCTACTATAATTTCAGGCACTTTCAATCCGTCATTATTATAAATCCCAAAAACAAACTCTTTCGGAAAATAATTCACGGGTAAAGAGCTTTTAATGGTTATATAGCCTTGTTTCCCTACTGCTACAATTTCTGGATATTGATCTTTTTTGTGCCTATTTTCGTCTGTCCATTTACTATAATAGCTATTAGGATAATATGTACCTGTTCTCTTCGTGATCTTTCCTTTTACCAAATAATATTCTTCATAAGTAGCATTAGTAGGCATCTCTACTGTTACATCTGAACTTGAGACAAACTCTATCTTATACTCAGTGATATTCGCCATCACCACCTTAGTCTCCCTCACGAACAAATACTTCAAATCCGCAATAACCACATCCACGACAAACTTTTCCACGCCTTCCCACGGAGTTGTAGATACCGTAAAGTTGATTCGTTGTGTCTTCATGGATATTTTACCTGTAAGCTCATATCTATTACCATGTATGATACCATTTGTCGTACATCCTTCAAGCGCTGTCGTAGGATTAAAATCCTCATATTTATAAGAATGATCTTTCTCTTCCTCTATAATACTTCCCTTCGTTACATTTTGAATAGTCATATCCTCATTAAAGGTAGTCGTGACCTGTATCTTTTGTAAATCACCCGTTACATATATAGACAATGGGGTTAACGTCGTGTTCAACTTCTCATAGGTATAAAAAGGTAACGCAACGCCATTTTGCAATGTAATATCCTTTGCCGTAGAGAAAGCATCATCATATTGATTATCTCGACCAAGCAATATTAAATCTGATTTCTGATTGATATTCTTGACCGTAAGTTCAGTTACAGTATAGAACCACTGGTTGGTTACTTTTGTATCATCTGTTGTAGACACAGTCTCCGGCTCTTCATCTACCGTAAACTTCATATCGATGCGTGCCGCTAATTGTGTCATCGGAACAGATATACTTGTCACAGCCGTATTTAGGTCATACGCAGCCAACTCCCCGACCTTTACCAAATTTGAAGCATCAAAAGTTCCACCTGAAACGGTTTCCGACAAACCTTTCAGGTTCTCATAAGTAGTCGTTCCCAATCTAGCCAAGTCCTCATAATGCGTTGAATTCGCAATCGCTACGATACGAACCTTACCTGTCTTTGCTTGTATATTATCAATTTTATAAGCAATCAATGTTTTTCCATCAATCGTTACGGTAGAATTGGGAATTCCCCCGTCAAACGCTACAGACTTGTACTCCAAGCACTCACCCACAGTTCCATTCGCCTCATTAAATATAGCGACCACAACATTATTCACTTTTACCTCATCCTCTGTCGAATATGTATACCCTTCAGCGATATCCCCTCCAGCTTTCGTCATCGCTGTCACTTCTCCCAAAGTAAGAGTCATAGAGAATGAGATATCCCGCCCGTCCTCATTTCCTCGCTGGACTTCTTCTTCCGAGTTACAGCTCGTGAAAAGCAGTCCGACAAACAGCACTGATAATATATTCCTTATTTTCATAATCTTGTATTTTTATTTTACCCGTTTACACCTTAATTATCTTCCATAGGAATGGATATGGTATTATTCAACCAATCTCTTGTATAGCAAAGTAGTTCTGTCTCGACCTTATCTCCAATAATAGTCATATTGACAACCAAGCGATAAACATATCCGGATTTCACACCATGCAAAATATTACCCTCCTTATTGATCACAAACTGCCTTGTCGTTCTTTCCTCGCTATTTCCGACCTTAAACCGGACTTGCATTTTCACTTGATCACTTTCTGCCGCCGCCAGATTCCGGAACGAGTAAAAAGACAATACATTTTTATTCTCCACAAAAGAATAAGTTGACGGAAACTCTGATGCTCCATTATATACCTCCACATTACACGTCTTACTCTCTGAGTTATAAGTCGCATTTTTATGAGTTTGCTCATTTGTCGTATAACTCTCAGGATTCAAGTTCAACAGATCCACTCCTGTAACAGTAATCTTCTCTTGAACAGATGCTCCTTGAAAACCAGAAACATTAAATTCCGCAAGTTCTATACGAGCGGTTAGCTGAGAAAAAGGGACTGGACCAACTTCTAAAGGTTTTTCCAATGCTTCCCTAATTGTCGCATAACCGGCAAAGTTGGAATCAAAATTGATATTCATTTTCCCTACTTTAACTAAAGCATCCTTATTATCCTGTATTATATCGTTTATATCACTTTCCGATTGACAACCCGCAAACGATTTAGAGCTATTAGCGATTAACATTACGGAGTAAGGGCTAGGCTTTTTCACTTTCACGATTACTTTTGCCCAGTCATCTTCCGTGCCGTTTTTCTTTTTAACGATATAATTCTCGCTATTTACAAACAGCCCTTCCATTATCGAATTGACTTGCCCACCCTCAAAAAAAATCAATGTACAATTATTAATCTTTGCCTCGTCCATGGAAGCAGGCAATGTCCCTACACCAGACAAGGATTTGTCTCCAAGAAAAAAAAGAGGAAAACTTTTCATAGAAAGGGGCAAACCTCTCCCTCCTCTATCACAGCACTCCCCGAATGTCCTTTCTCTATATCCCTCAGCGCATCATCATCCATTGAGCACGAGACCGCCAGCAGTAACAAGCAGATACTTGAGATTATCGTCTTTATTTCCATATTCTTATATTTATCGTTCAACTTCCTTATTCTTGATAAAAGACATTAAGATGGATTGAGTTCAGATAGGACTAAGGGCGGTGAGTTACGTAGGTAAAATAGGCTAAATAAGGAAAGATCAACCCTCTCCATTATTGAATGGCAAATTGAGCTGATCTGAAAATAATGTCTACCAAAATAATAAAATTGGATAGAATATGCAATCTGACAAGTATTTGGAATGGAAGGAAAGGTATTAGTCCTATCTGTACTAGATACCGGAAATTTGTAAGTTAGGCTTTTTACACTGACAAAATTAAATGGATACATTAATGAATGGAATAGGCGGAACTTTCAACTTTAAGGGGTAAAACTAGCAATTTAAGGTTTGTTGAAATAAACGATAGAGAATCCTATCATTTCGATAGAGATACCCATGCTGCCAGAGAAACATTATAGGTCATGGTTGCTTTTTTATGAATAGGAACAAAGATAATCGTTTAATTCATTATCTTTGTGGAAGTATAAACAAATAAACAAGATAACTATGAAAAATAAATCATCGTTAGTACGTTTCGATTGGGCGATCAAACGTTTACTTCGCCAAAAGTCCAATTTTGTAGTCCTCGAAGGTCTTTTATCCACCCTTCTCGGGGAAAACGTGATTATTGTCCGCATCCTAGAAAGCGAAGGTAACAAAGAGGATAGCGAGGACAAGTTCAACCGCGTAGACGTATTGGCAGAAAACAGTAAAGGCGAGCTGGTAATCATCGAGGTACAAAACAACCGGGAGCTAGATTATTTTCACCGTATGCTATATGGCACATCCAAGGCAGTCACCGAGTATATTCATGAGGGAGAGAAATACGGTACTATCAAGAAAATCTACTCCGTAAACATTATCTATTTCGATCTTGGGCAGGGAAAAGATTACGTATATCACGGGAAGACCCAATTCAAAGGTATTCATTTTGACGATATATTGAAACTATCCACCCGCCAACGGGAACAATTCGTCAAACAAGAAGCTGGCGATCTTTTTCCTGAATATTACGTATTACGTGTCAACGAGTTTGACGAACTGGCGAAAACACCCCTCGACGAATGGATCTATTTCCTAAAAACAGGAGAAATAGATGAACATGCCACCGCCAAAGGATTGCCAGAAGCACGGGAGAAGTTACGGATCGATAAACTCAGCCCTTCCGAGAAGGGCCAATACTACGCCCACATGGAAGCCCTTCGATATCAAAAGAGCGTCATCGAGACCGGATGGATAGAAGGGCATGCGGATGGACGAGCGGAAGGCATCGCGGAGGGTAAAGCGGAAGGTAGAGCGGAGGGTATCGCGGAAGGACAGAACCTAGAGAAACGTCAAATTGCCGCCAACTTGAAAAAGCAAGGGCTTCCCATCGAGATCATAGCGAATTGCACAGGGCTCTCTCCCGAAGAGATAGCGGACTGTTAGCGCAAACTTAAAAAGGGGGAATCAAAAGATTCCCCCTTTATACATATCATCGAAATTCGAATGCTGTCCGTTCATCTTCTGGGCCTCCTCGCTTTCTGGATTCAGTTCCAAAGATTTCTTCAAGTCCTCGAACGCACCGGTCTTATCACCTTTCAGATTCTTGGCTCGCCCACGCTCACTATAAGCCTTGGCAAAAGACGGATTCATCTCGATCGCCTCGTCGAAGAAAGCGATCGCCTCGTCGTATTTCTTTTGCTCGATCAGCAACTGACCAGATAAGATACAAGCGTCCTCATTAAACGGATTTAGATCTAGGACCTGCTGGAAATCAGAATTCGCGGCCTCGATATCCCCTAAAGCCATATGAATACGTCCTCTCAATAAATAAGAACTTTCCTCCTCCGGCACGATCTCGATCGCTTTCTCCACATCGGGCAGCGCCTCTTTAGCTTGTCCCAGTCCTAAAAGAATCTCCGCACGCAATAAATAAGAATCGGCGAAATCCTCCTTCAAGGAGATCGATCTCGTCAGGTCGGCGATAGCGCCAAATACGTCATTCGTCGCTTTCTTCGCTTTTGCCATCATGAAATAAGCGACATGATTAGAAGGCTCTAGCTCGATCACGTGCAAACAATCGGTTATGACCTCCGCATCCTTATCCAACATAAACAATAAGTTAACGCGAGTCAAGCGGGTAGCGATATGATCCGGCTCCATCTCAACCATCCGGTTCAACACGTCCTCGGCTTTCCCTAGATCGTTCGCCATCGTATAAGCGGAAACGAGATAGCTCATCGTCTCAAAATCCTCCTGTATATTCAGTGCCTCCGTAAAGCATTTGATCGCATAAACAAGTTTTCCCATCTTCTGGGCACGTACGCCGTCGTATTTCAAGATATCAAAGTTCTTCTGCTCGTTCTTCGCCTTATCCTCCGTCGCCTCGGCCGGTTTGGAAGAAGAGAATAAAGATGTAAAGAAATTTCCCATGGTCTTATTCCTTAATTATTATAGTTTTACATTATTAGAATTCCACCGCAAAGTTACGGTAATATATTTGAATTTTTCAGCCGTACAAGCGCCGGAAAAAACACGTACGTGTTTTTGGAAAAAGTCGTACATGTTTTTTGGAAAACACGTACATGTTTTTTCAAGCTGACAATCATTCACCGAAAAGGCCGTTTCGCTTATTTATTTTCATTTTTTTAATTAAAATGTAACAGATCGTTTTCCAGTATTTTATAATTTTGCGATTGTTTTTAATTTGGCTGAAAGTTGCTCAATCCTTTGTAGAAACCTTTTAAGCTAGCCACAAATATAGAATATGGAGAATATAGAGACAGGACTTTTGTTAATGGTAGTTGGAATGACCACCGTATTTGCTATCCTTTTGATCGTTATCAATCTGGGAAAAGGACTTATCGTCTTGGTGAATAAATACGCACCGGAAGAGATCATAGCGAAGAAACCAGTAGCGGCAGCCGTTCGGGTACAAACGGCCACTCCAACGCAAACCACCGCAATCGGCAGTCTTTCCGGACAGGAGACAGCCGCCATCGTATCGGCAATCAGCGCCGTGACCCGTGGACAGGGGAAAGTTATCAAAATTGAGAAAGTATAAATAATACATATTAATATCATGAAAAGAGAAATCAAATTCAGTTTGGTCTTCAGAGACATGTGGCAATCTGCCGGAAAGTATGTCCCGACCGTAGACCAACTAACCAGAGTCGCTCCGGCAATTATCGAGATGGGCTGTTTCGCCCGGGTGGAAACGAATGGCGGAGGATTTGAACAAGTCAACTTATTATTCGGCGAGAATCCTAATAAAGCGGTCCGTGAATGGACAAAACCTTTCCATGCGGCAGGTATCCAGACGCATATGTTGGACCGCGCGTTGAACGGCCTTCGCATGAGCCCGGTACCCGACGATGTACGTCAGCTATTTTATAAGGTAAAGAAAGCGCAGGGAACGGATATCGCCCGCACGTTCTGCGGTTTGAACGACGTACGGAATATCGCCCCATCTATTAAATACGCGAAAGAGGCCGGTATGATCTCACAATGCTCCTTGTGTATCACGCATTCTCCGGTACATACGGTTGAGTATTATACCAAGATGGCATTCGAGTTGATCGAGCTCGGAGCGGATGAGATTTGTATCAAGGATATGGCCGGTATCGGACGTCCGTACACATTAGGCCGTATCGTAGCCAATATCAAGGAAAAATATCCAGAGATCCCGATCCAATATCATAGCCATGCCGGTCCCGGCTTTAACGTAGCTTCCATCATGGAGGTTTGTAACGCGGGTTGCGACTATATCGACGTAGGTATGGAGCCGCTTTCTTGGGGTACAGGACATGCGGACTTGCTGACCGTACAGGCGATGTTGAAGGACGCCGGTTATAAGGTGCCCGAGATCAATATGGAGGCTTATATGAAGGTTCGTGCCTTGGTTCAAGAATTCATGGATGATTTCTTGGGATTGTATATCAGCCCGAAGAACCGGTTGATGAATTCCTTGCTGATCGGACCGGGACTTCCGGGCGGTATGATGGGTAGCTTGATGGCAGACCTTGAGAAGAACCTAGAGACGATCAACAAGAGCAATATAAAGAACAACAAACCGCTGATGTCTCAAGACCAGTTATTGATCAAGTTGTTCGACGAGGTAGCTTACGTATGGCCGCGTGTCGGTTATCCTCCATTGGTAACTCCATTCAGCCAATACGTGAAGAACCTAGCCTTGATGAACGTCATGCAGATGGAGAAGGGGAAAGCCCGCTGGAGCATGATCGCCGATGATATCTGGGATATGATCCTCGGAAAGGCCGGACGTCTTCCGGGCCCGTTGGCTCCCGAGATCGTCGAGAAGGCGAAGGCCGAAGGCCGCCAGTTCTTCGAGGGCAATCCTCAAGACAATTATCCGGACGCATTGGATAAGTATCGAAAGTTGATGAACGAGAAGCAATGGGAAGTTGGCGAGGATGAGGAAGAACTCTTCGAATACGCCATGCACCCCGCTCAATACGAGGCATATCGCTCCGGAAAGGCCAAGGTCGAGTTTAAGGCAGACGTGGCAAAACGTAAGGCAGAGAAAGCGAACGCCGGTAAACCGACGGTACCCGCCACTCCAGCCGCACCGGCTCCGGCACCTGCCGCTGCATTAACGATGCCGACTACTCCGCAAGTCATGACCGTAGATGTAAACGGGCAAGCTTACCGTGTGACCGTCGCTTTTGGTGATACCAACAGCGCGACTCCGGAAGTTAAACCGACAGCGGCTCCCGCCCCGACAGCCCCGGAGACAACAAATGCTCCCGCAGGCGCTGGAAAAGAGGTGCTTTCTCCGCTGGAAGGTAAATTCTTCCTTATAAAGAACGCTTCCGATACACCGGTGAAGGTAGGCGACGTAGTGAAAGAAGGTGATGTCCTTTGCTACGTGGAGGCCATGAAAACATACAATGCCGTACGTGCCGAGTTCGGGGGAACGATCACGGCGATCTGCCTGTCTTCCGGTGATGCCGTATCTGAGGATGATGTATTAATGACGATTCAATAATGAACGAGATATTTCAAAACTTATATGAGATGACTGCGTTCAGCAATATCATTGCTGAACCGCAGTTCTTGATCATGTATGCCATAGCGTTCGTATTGCTCTACCTCGGTATCAAGAAACAATACGAGCCGCTATTGCTCGTGCCTATCGCGTTCGGCGTATTGCTCGCCAATTTCCCCGGAGGCGATATGGGAGTGATTCAAGCGGATGAGAATGGATTGATTAATGTACACGGCGTGATGAGAAACATCTGGGAAATGCCGCTGCATGATATCGCACACGAGCTTGGCTTGATGAACTTCATCTATTATATGTTGATCAAGACGGGCTTCTTGCCGCCGATTATCTTCATGGGTGTCGGTGCGTTGACCGACTTCGGCCCGATGCTCCGCAACCTTCGCCTATCCATTTTCGGCGCCGCGGCCCAATTGGGAATCTTCACGGTGCTTTTGGTAGCGATCTTGATGGGATTCACACCGAAAGAGGCAGCGTCTTTAGGTATTATCGGTGGCGCCGATGGCCCGACGGCTATCTTCACGACCATTAAATTGGCTCCGCATTTGCTAGGCCCGATCGCTATCGCCGCTTATTCTTACATGGCTTTGGTACCGGTTATCATCCCGTTGGTCGTTAAGCTACTGTGTTCTAAGAAAGAATTACGGATCAACATGAAGGAACAAGAGAAGAAATACCCTTCTAACATGGAGATCAAAAAGTTTGCGTGTATTGAAGATTATCTTCCCGATCGTGGTAACTACCGTAGTCGCCTTGTTTGTTCCCAGCTCCGTTCCTTTGATCGGTATGTTGATGTTCGGTAATCTTGTAAAAGAGATCGGAACCAATACGTTCCGTCTGTTCGATGCCGCTTCCAACAGCATCATGAACGCAGCCACGATCTTCCTCGGATTATCCGTCGGGGGCGACCATTGATCCAACGGAAGCGTTCTTGAAGCCTGACAACGATCGGCATCGTAATCGGCGGTTTCTTGGCATTCGCCTTGTCTATCGCCGGGGGGTATCTTCTTCGTTAAGATTTTCAATTTGTTCACTAAGAAGAAAATCAATCCGCTTATCGGAGCCACGGGTTTAAGTGCTGTACCCATGGCCTCTCGTGTGGCGAATGAGATCGCGTTACAATATGATCCGAAGAACCATGTCTTGCAATATTGCATGGCTAGTAATATCTCGGGGGTGATCGGCTCAGCGGTAGCTGCCGGCGTGTTGATTTCCTTCTTGGGATAAATAAGATTAAATAGTATGAGTAGATGGTGGGAGACGGGGCATGCCCCGTCTCTACAACCGGAATCAAGAGAAATAGGCCAACCTTAACATCTATTAGTATCCAAAATGACTTTTTAGATAAATAATTTCCCCGAAATGCTGTAATCCAAAAATATTTAGTTTAATTTGTGACTTGATATAGGAATGTATTTATCCTTTTCTTAAAAGCGATTGTATATGAAGGACACTCTTGAGACTAATTTGCCGGAAGAACGCCGGGAAATTGGAAGAAACTAAAAAAGCCGGTTGAGACGCCGGAAATCGATGCTACCGCAAACGTTGAAGCCAACGATACAGCGGAGGCGGACGCTGCTATTGCCGCAGGTAAATTACCAAAGAGAAATTCTCGCTAAGTTAACCGAACTTGTTGAGACTTCCGTAGAGACTTCCCGTGGAGAAGTAGAGGCTTTGAAACAGGCTTACTACAAGATCCGTCGTAACGAGGTGGAAGAGCTCAAGAAGGAATTCATCGCTGATGGTGGCGAAGAAAAGGATTTTACAGCTCCCGCTGACGAAACCGAGAACAAGATCAAGGATTTGCTCACTTCTTATAAAGAGAAAAGAGCCGCTATCCTCGCCGAGGAAGAGCGTGTAAAGGCCGCTAACTACGCTTTGAAATTGCAGTTGATCGACCAGTTGAAAGAGCTTTGCGAAAGCCAAGATGATTTCAATAAATTATACAACTCTTTCAAGGACATCCAACAAAGATGGAAAGAGGTGAAGGCCGTTCCCCAAGAGCACGTGAACGAGCTTTGGAAGAACTATCAGATCTACACCGAGAAATTCTATGATATTATCAAGATAAATAATCAGTTCCGCGACTATGACTTCAAGAAGAATCTGGAATTGAAGACCGCCTTGTGCGAAACCGTAGAGAAACTAGGTAACGAGCCGGATGTTATCTCCGCTTTCCACCAGCTTCAGAAGCTGCACCAGCAATGGCGTGAGATCGGGCCGGTAGCGAAAGAGTTACGTGAGGACTTATGGGCTCGCTTCAAAGCTGCCTCAACCGTGATCAATAAGCGTCACCAAGAGCACTTCGAGAAACTGAAAGCGAAAGAGCAGGAGAATCTGGATGCGAAGACCGTGATTTGCGAACAAATCGAGGCGATTGATTTCAGCGCGTTGAAATCGTTTAAGGACTGGGAAGAAAAGAATAAGGAGGTAATCGGCTTGCAAGAGAAATGGAAGACGATTGGTTTCGCTCCGAAAAAATATAATGTAAAGATATTCGAACGTTTCCGTGCCGCTTGCGATGTCTACTTCGAGAAGAAAAGCGAGTTCTACAAGGCGATCAAGAGCGATATGGAGAAAAACCTCGACGCTAAACGTGCGTTATGTGAGAAAGCCGAGGCTTTGAAGGATAGTACGGACTGGAAGGATACGACGGATAAAATGATCGCTTTGCAGAAAGAATGGAAGACGATCGGACCGGTAGCCCGTAAGCATTCCGACGCTGTCTGGAAACGTTTTATCTCGGCTTGTGATTATTTCTTCGAGCAAAAGAATAAGAACGTTGTTTCCCAAAAGAGCATAGAGCAGACCAACTTGGCCGCTAAGAAAGAGTTGATCGCTAAGATTAAGGGCATGGACGAGAGCCTTGGACATGATGAGGCTATCGCAACCTTGAAGTCTTATATGGCGGAATGGAACACGATCGGTTTCGTACCGTTCAAGGAGAAAGATAAGATCTACAAGGAATATCACGAGGCGGTTGACCAACAATTCGATCGCTTGAAGGTAGACCAGAACGATCGCAAGATGCAGTCGTTCCGCAACAACCTAAACGAGATGACCAGCGGCGAAAGAGGTAAAGGCCGTTTGTTCAGCGAACGTGATAAGTTGATGCGTATGTACGAGCGCATGAAGAACGAGCTTCAGACTTACGAAAACAACATCGGCTTCCTAAGCATTTCCTCCAAGGGCGGCGGCGGTTTACTGAAAGAAATGGAACGCAAGATCGAAAAGCTGAAAGAGGATATGGCTTTAACGGTCAAGAAGATCGATGCCATCGACGAGAATCTGGAATAACAATCTCATAAACCCGAGCAAAGCCGTCCTTTAAAAAGACGGCTTTGTTGTTTTTACGCTTTTATGTCACGGATACATTATTTCAATCCCGGCCACGAAACGGCCGTACTTTTAGGGACACAGAACTACACGGCACCGACAAACGTTCGTAAAATGCAAAAAGACTTGGCGCTGCTGCCGGTTTGGTATGCAGAAGAGGATGATTTTGTCTATCTGGAAGATAGTAAGGCAACCCCTCCGTTTTTCGCCCATTTGCCCAAAGACCTACACCCGGCTCCTATACCTGTAACAAAAGCGATGCTGGCGAAAAACGCTCCCTACCTCTCTCCTATGGACGCGGCCCCGTGGGGACTTTCCCCGCATAGTCTTCATTTATTCGAGCAGTTGAGGGACAAGGCAAAAGTCCGGCTATCCGTCCCGACTTGGAAAGAGGATTATTTTCGCCTTACCGGTAGGCAAACGGCGGCGGAATGTCTGGAAAAGATACAGGCCCTCCTACCCGATCTCCCTATTCCGGTAGCGCCTCGTTTCTGCACTCAACTCCGGGAGGTGGAGAGATACATGATCTTATGCAACGCTCCCTTCGTATTAAAAACACCCTATTCCTCTTCCGGACGGGGATTGCTATGGGTAGAGAAACGAAAACCGGATACAAAAACGAAGAACTGGATAGAGGGCGCATTCAACAAACAAGGAATGATCAGCATCGAAAGCGGATTAGACAAAGTACAGGATTTCGCCATGGAATTTTATTCCGACGGGCAAGGTACTGTCCGTTACGAGGGATTATCCGTTTTCAATACCGAGGAACGAGGTTCCTATACAGGCAACATCCTAGAGGAACAATCCACCATGCTCTCCCGCATCACCCGATTCACGGGCGAAGAAACCTATTCCCGCATCCAAGAGGCGGTACGTACCGTATTACAAGAAGTGTACGGATCTACTTACGCGGGCTGTATAGGCGTGGACATGCTGGTCTATAAACAAAAGGATGGATCTTTCGCTATTCATCCCTGCATTGAGATCAATATGCGATACACGATGGGAATGGTCGCTTTACGTCTATTCCAGCAGTATGTAGCGCCCGGAGCTGTTGGCGATTACCGGGTTTCTTACGAGAAGGAAGCCGGAGAAGCTCTCGAGAAACACCGCCTCATGTCTGAGACTTATCCACTTCGCCTTGCGAATGGAAGGATTCAAGAAGGCTACCTCTCATTATGCCCCGTCACGAAAGAGACACATTATCGAGCCTATTTATTGCTCATGTAACAGATTATTCATTACATTTGTGAACATCTTTAGACTATAGTAATACCATTAATAAATTTATCATTATGAAAAGATTATCATTCTTGGCCGTATTCATGCTGATCAGCGTGATCACGTTCGCCCAACAAGCCCTTTGGGGTAGTCAGAACATCATCTCTCCGGAGATTCATCCGGATAACACCGTAACCTTCCGGTTCATGGCGCCCAAAGCGATCAAGGTGCAGGTAACAGGAGATTTCCTTCCCACACAGAAGATGGAGACTCAGTTCGGTTTAGTGGATGTACCCGGTACCGTAGATTTAAAGGAAGGTAAAGAAGGCGTTTGGGAATATACCACACCGGAACCTCTTCCCTCCGAATTATATAGCTACTCCTTTATTGTCGACGGATTAAAGACTACAGATCCTAATAATGTCTATCTGAACCGTGACGTGGCATCCGTTACGAATATCTTTATCATCAAGGGTGGACAGGGCGATTTATACAGCGTTAATGATGTTCCTCACGGAACGGTCGCTCGCCGTTGGTATGAGAGCCCGACATTGGGAAAGACTCGCCGTATTACCGTTTATACGCCGGCCGGCTATGAGACAAGTGGCAAAAAAATATCCGGTATTCTACCTCTTACATGGCATGGGTGGCGACGAGGAAGCTTGGATCGCCTTAGGACGTACGGCCCAGATCATGGATAACCTAATCGCCCAAGGCAAGGCTAAACCGATGATCGTGGTTATGACAAACGGAAATGCGGATCAAGAGGCCGCTCCGGGAGAATCCAGCCTAGGTTTAGTTAAGCCGAATATGCAACTACCTAAAACCATGGAGGGTAGCATGGAAAGCAGCTTCCCGGATGTCATTAAGTTTATCGAGAGCAATTACCGTGTGGAAAAAAAGAAATCCAGCCGTGCGATAGCCGGACTTTCCATGGGCGGTTTCCATTCTTTGCATATATCTAAGCAATATCCGGATATGTTCGATTACGTGGGATTATTCTCTGCCGCTATCCTCCCCCGTGAAGGCTCCGAATCTCCCATCTACCAGAATATGGATGAGAAGCTGAAAGTACAATTCGGCAAGCACCCGAAATTATACTGGATCGCTATCGGTAAAACCGACTTCCTATACAAAAACAACGTAGACTATCGTAAGAAACTAGACGATAACGGCTACAAATACGAATACTACGAGAGCGACGGCGGCCATATCTGGAAGAACTGGCGCATCTACCTCACAAAATTCGCCCCAATGTTATTCAAATAACAAAATACCCAGTTGTAGAGACGCAGCATGTGCTGCGTCTCTATAGCTTTATAACCTATATCCGAGTAAAATCCCAACCGTGAAGGTTCGATCATGGGCAATGAAGTCTTTATTAGGCTTTATAAAACTCGGAAGATAACTGACGTTTAGTCCCAACAAATAACGATCGAAATTATAATTAACGCCGGTCTCACATTTTAATCCGACAATAATCCGGTTCACGGCAGGAGCTGTCTGCTCGGGAAACAAAGAATCCATATCGCCTAAAGAAATATGACGCTTCACATTTACATCAACACGAGGTCCGACGCCTGCGTAGAAATTCCAACCACTATCCGAAAGAGTCTTTACTCGAAAAGTAGTATTCAAGGTGATATAATCAAACATGTATTTCATATTCCTCTTCAGCATATTGAGTCCCGGATCTGTAGCCTCATAGAAATCAAAACTTCCACCTTTACGTAAGTAACCCACATTACTTGACAATGCATACCAACCCTGATCCAAATAATCCAATCCTATAGACATTTGATACGATGACAAAGACTTATCAAAAAGGTCCTCACCTTCATTCACCAAAGAAGAGAAAGCCATACCATTCTCTATTTTCAGAACCTGCGCCTTCATCGTTATAGGCAAACACAAAATAAGACAAACCAACCATGCACAACTTTTGATCTTCATAACTTACCGTATTTAGTTTACTACAAAAACGCCTGAAGAACGAAATTCGTATAAATACAATAAATTGGCAATTACAACGTATTCTTAAGGATACGCTTAAATACAATATCTCTGAGATTACGGGCGATCGGGATTTGATAGGATTCGATACGTAATCTATTCCCTTCTACCAGATCGACACGATCCGCATTAATTATATACGATTTATGCGTTTGGAGAAATTGATCATCGGGTAGGGATTCCCCGATCCGCTTCAAGGTTGAATGGGTCAATACTCTACCGGAAGTAGTATAGATGCTAACATAATTTTCCAACGCCTCTACAAATAAGATATCTCTCAGGTAGATCTTACGCATTTGCTTCTCGCTTTTCACGAAGAACGAGGCATCCGCATCCGGCGTATTCTCCCGAGCCAACAGGTCGTGCACCTTATTCACGCCTTTTAAGAAACGCTCAAAGGAAATAGGCTTCAGCAAATAATCCACGACATCCAGTTCATACCCTTTCAAGAGAATAAATTAGATAGCAGCAGAATTATAATTTATGTGACAGGAAGCATTGTTGTACTTTTGGCGGTTGCGGTAACACAGCATATACAATATAATGCCACCTTTCTTTCCACCTATAAAGAGAGCGGTGTCCGAAGAACTGCTATAGCGGAAAAATTAAGAAAACTTCCGCTTTCCTATTTCGGGAAAAAGGATCTGAGTGATCTGACTACAAATATTATGTCTGACTGTGCAAGAATGGAAACGGCTTCAAGTCATTGGATTCCGGAACTGATAGGTTCTGTTATAGCAACATTTATCATAGACATCAGTCTATTTGCGCTTTTTGACTGGAGTCTTGCACTTGCCAGTTTCTGGGTAATTCCGGTTTCGTTTCTGGTTTTAATGACTTCTTCCGGTGGAGAGAGACAGAGAATTTCCATAGCCAGGGCACTTTTAAAAGATGCACCGATTATTTTACTGGATGAAGCAACGGCATCGCTTGACGTTGAAAATGAAACAAAAATCCAGCAGGCATTATCCCATCTGGTCAAAGATAAAACGGTGCTGATTATTGCCCATCGAATGCGAACGATTGCAAACGCAGCCTGGTCATCCGATGGACTTTGTTGGAATTATTTTTTCTTTTTTACAATCCCGATTCCGATCAGTAAAGCACTGATGAGAATTCCGGCGACAAGAAGGATGACATACACGTTGGCATTTACGTTGAGATCTGTCGTCCAGGTGGAAAAATTCGCATGGCGGATGGTAAGCTGTCTGGTATCATACAGAAGATAACTGCAAACATCATTGGAGAAGGTAATCCATATACTGCAAAGAAGTGTACACAGACCGCCTTTGATAAAACCATTGACCGGGAGATAGCGAATTATGAGGAAAAAGAGCCATACACCAATCATCAGAACTGTTGCCACAATGCATCCGGTTTTCAGACTGCCTAATCCGGAACGGTAAGATACGGTAAATATGGTCAGGTAGAGCCAAAGCGTATCCCAGATCATGATAATAAGGGCTTTTTTATCGGATAATACAGGCGGTAATGTCATTTCGCGTATCACCAGAGGGAAAAATACAACGGAAAGTCCGAATACAGTCGGAACGGACCAGAAGAAAAATTCTCCTCCGCCATTCATGGCATTTACAAAAAATAAAATCAGCAGCAGGGCACCGACACCACATAAAATACATTTCATCAGCCGTTTTTGGGAAGAAATAAGCGGAACAACAGTGAGTGCTGCGACAAGCATCATGGAAGCGGTTACGACAGAGAATACGCCGAGTCCGCTGCCGCCGGCCATGGATACAATAAAGGTAATAAGGATCGGAACAAGCAGCAGGGCGGCAATGACTATACCGGCTTTGTATGCCAGGTTCCGTTCTTTTTTGGCATGCCGTTCCAGAATTTCGCAGGATTCGGTTTCAATTACGTTGTCAATGGTATGATTGGCTAAATCTTCGTAAATTTTTTCGCAGTCAGCGCAGTCAGCAAGATGCTGTCTGACCAGTTCACAGCTGGCAGGACTGCATGCATGGTCGTAATATAATGGCAGGAGATCCTGCACAATGTCACATTCGTTTGGATTATGATTCATAGTGGTCCATCCTTTCTTTAATTTTTAATCTTGCCCTGTGATAAGTAACTCTCGCCCAGTTTTCTGTTTTCCCGAAGATTATTCCAATTTGTGAAAAGGATAATTCTCCGAAAACTCTTAGCTGAAAGACTTCTTTATAAGGTTCCTGAAGTTCATGAAGTACGAGATGAATCTGCAGCGCAGAGTCCTGATCCGCAATATGGTTTGCAATATCATCGGATGTTTCCGCTGCAGATGCATCGAAACAGGCATATTTTTGGTTTTTGCGGCATTCATCAACTGCAAGGTTTTTGGCTATGCTGCACAGCCATGTGAATTCACGGGATTTCCCTTCATAGCCGTGTCGGGCAGTCAGCGCTTTATAAAACGTATTTTGTGTGATTTCTTCCGCCAGGGACTGATTTCTGACGATTATCATCACGTAAGAGTAAACCTGCAGGTAATAGGAATTGTACAATTTTTCATAATTCAGAACCGGTCACCTCCTTTTTACACAGATTAGACGGCGAAAAGATGGTTTCGTTACAAACTTTTCCAAATTATTTTATAATATTTTTCATGGATTTAACAGGAAAGAATTTCAAGTGTCTATGTTTTAAGGTTAAGTTAAGGAAAACATCATAAGAAAATAATATGACAATTTTTAAAAAGTATATTACAATAAAAAGGTAGCAGGAGTAGTTAACAGAAAGGGGATTTTTATGGAAAATCTGATACCGTATCTTGTCCCGGCGGTTATTGTGGTGATCGTTGTATTGCTGTTATTGCTGGGATATGTGAAAGCACCACCGGATATGGCATACATTATTTCCGGTGTGAAAAAGAAATCAAAAGTTGTCATTGGAAAGGCAAGTATAAGGATTCCGTTTTTTGAGCGTCTGGATAAACTGAATCTGCGTCTGATTCCGATTGATGTCAAGACGAGTAACGCCGTACCGACAGCGGATTACATCAATATCAATGTGGATGCCACGGTCAATGTCAAGATCAGTAATGATCCGGAGAAACTGCGTCTGGCAGCAGAGAACTTTCTGAATAAAAATACAGAGTACATAGCAAGTGTGGCACGTGAAGTGCTTGAAGGTAATGTGCGTGAGATTGTTGGTAAGATGCGGCTGGAGGAGATGGTTTCCGACCGTCAGAAATTTGCCAACCTTGTCAAAGAAAATGCGGAGCCGGATCTGGCAGCGATGGGACTGGATATCATCAGTTTCAATGTGCAGAATTTCGTTGATGGAAATGATGTCATTGAAAATCTCGGTATCGACAATATTGTAAAGATTAAGAAATCTGCAGCCATCGCAAAAGCCGAGAGTGAGAGAGATATTAAAGTTGCACAGGCAGCAGCGGATAAAGAATCCAATGATGCGGCAGTGGAAGCGCAGACAGAGATTGCGAAGAAACAGAATGAACTGGCAATCAAAAAATCAGAACTTCAGATGGAAGCCGATACAAAGAAGGCGATGGCAGATGCCGCTTACGAAATCCAGAAAGAGGAACAACGTAAGACCATTGAAGTTACCACAGCAAATGCAGATATTGCAAAGCAGGAGCGTGAAATTGAGTTAAAGCAGAAGCAGGTTGCCGTTACGGAGCAGTCGCTGGAGGCAGAAGTAAAGAAGAAAGCCGAGGCAGAAAAATATGCAGCCCAGCAGCGCGCGGAAGCAGAACTTTATCAGCGTCAGAAGGACGCAGAGGCAAAGCAGTTTGAGGCACAGCGGGAAGCGGAAGCGCAGAAGGCACAGGCAGAAGCCATGCGTTTTGCAAGAGAGCAGGAAGCAGCCGGTATCCGGGCAGTCGGTGAGGCAGAGGCATCTGCGATTCAGGCAAAAGGTATTGCGGAAGCAGAAGCCATGGAAAAGAAGGCAGAAGCATATGCGAAGTATAATAAGGCTGCAGTAGCGGAAATGATGATCAAGGTACTTCCGGATATTGCCGGAAAAGTTGCAGAACCGCTCGGTCAGATTGACAAGATCACAATCATTGGAGGTGGCGAAGGCGGCAGCAATGGTGTGGATCAGATTGCCGGAAATGTGCCGGTGGTCATGGCAAAAGTCTTTGAAAGCATGAAAGAAGCAACCGGAATTGATCTGGCAGATATTATCAATGCCGAGTCTTACGATGCGAAGGTAAACCGCAATGTGAATGTATCGGGACTTGATTCCGTGAATTTTGTAGTAAAGGATGACGGAACAAAGGTTACGATGGCAAAAGTGGAGCCGCAGAATAGTACAAAACCGGTAAGTACAGATGTACCGGAATCCGGAGAACAGGGATAAAACCAAAAGAAAGAGAACAGTGTCAGATGATAAATCGGGGCACTGTTCTCTTTTTGTCGGTGATGATTCATGCGAAATGTTTAAATAATAGGTGCAATTCGGAAAATTTTTCGTTATACTAAATACATGAAGATGAGGAAATGAAAGATAATCATACGCTCCCGACCGATGAGGGATTACAGGGAAATGAAAAAATGGAAACAGCAATCGCAGCATTACAGCAGGAAGCAACGGAAGAAGAGGTAAAAGGTTCAGGAAGTGTTATGTCTACGTTTTTGGCAGATATGCATCAGCTTTTTACGCGGCACTTCCTGTGGATGAAATCATAGGAATAAAGGAGAGACCACGTGGGCAGAAAAAAAGAGCAGGAACATAAAACTTTAGCCCGTTGGATCATTGATAAAACCAATACCGATCATTACAGGGCGGGGATGCTCAGTGGATGGAAACATCCGTATATCGATGCGGATGTTATGGAAATAGTGGGTGGAAGAAAACAGCTTTTGGATCAGGCAAATATTCTTGAAAATGAGACAAATGCGGGAAAGATGGGGAAGTTTAAGCCAAATTGGAAAGATGTAAAAACAAGTATTAAGAAAATTGATTATGATGTTGCGATTATTCCGGAATTGTGTGAAAGGGAACAAATCGAAGATCCAAGGGAAAGGCAGCTTCGTCTCATTGCCCGTGTGGAAAAATGGCGGAGAAAAGGACAGGATTGTGCATGGTTGTGCTCCTACTATGATGATTTATTGGATCTGTTGAACAGAGGAAAAGAGCAGAAGAACTGGAATGATGAAACATTTTTTTGTATGTATAGATGCAGTTGCACATCAAAAGGAACACATCTGGAAACGGGTGTTCAGTGCGCGTGTCCTTCACAAATTCCAAATGTTCCGAAAAAATTATGAGGATAGAATACTGTCTGATTTTAAAAGCAAAATCCCCATTTTATATAGAGGAAATGAGTGATGATGAACTGCTGGATGCGCATAATATTCATTCTTATGCGCAGACGCTTGAGTGGAAAGGCACACTGCAGTATATTATAAATGATGAAAAAGTAATTGATTCTTCATCACAGATTTATGGAACGATTATAAATACACAGACAATGGAACATGCAAGGGCGTATGCCCTGTCAGGTTGCAAAAGAATCATGACAATTGAAAATAAAGCAAACTATGAGGACATGTCTTATAGAAAAGATACTCTTTATATATTTTGTCATGGTTTTTTCTCTCCAAAGGAAGTTCGGTTTTTGAAGACGATTTGTGATCTGGTTTCTGAGGAATGTGAATTTTATCATTGGGGAGATCTGGATTATGGAGGAATCTGTATTTTCCAGTTTATTAAGGCGCAGGTATTCCCAAAACTTCTTCCATACAAAATGAGTCAGGAGGATTTTGAATTAGCAGTCAGGGAGGATGCAGGTATTTTATTAAAGGAAGATACCAGAAATAAGCTGATAAGGAAAAATGCAGGACTACTGGAACCATTAAAGGAAGCAATACTTAAGTCAGGTCTGACGATAGAACAGGAACGGCTGTTGTAGAAAATAAAGAGGAAATTCATTCATGATTTTAAAAAAGAAAATTCCAAAGGAATTTTATAAACTATTTCGCACGAAAAACCGTGATGCATATATGCAGTTTCTTGTGGCAATTTATGAGGAAAATAATGAAGTGTATACAGCACTTGGATTGACGATAGAGGAATGCCGTGTGATTATTGCAGATACAATTGCAAAGGCAAGGATTATCTGGGAGGATGAGGAAATAGAAGAAGAGGACGAGCCGGATACCTTATTTCCGGAAGATTCGCCGTCTGGCATATTGAATACCTTGATTCGGTGGGGATGGTTAAAAAGCGATTTTGATGAAAAGTTAAATACGTATATTATTTCTTTCCCGGAATACAGCCAGCTGTTTACGGAATTGTTTCAGAAGCTTCAGACAGAAGATGACAGCCGGGAGAGGGAAAGTATCCTTTCGATTTACAGTGCTTTGTTTACGTATCATTCGGATACAGAAAAAAATAATGATATTTTAAAAAACGCACTCCAGACGTCCAGACGGCTGGGGCAGCTTCTTTCCAATATGCAGGATGGAATGCGTTCCTATTTTGAGGAATTGTCGCAGAAAAAAAATTTTATTGGAATTCAGAAAGTTCTGGTAGAGGAAATTAACAACAGTGACAGTAAAAAATATGCAATTCTTACGACAACAGACAGCTTTTACCGTTATAAGGAAGCAGTTAAAGAACTGGTCAGCCAGATTCTTCGCGAAAATGACCAAAAAAGGGAACAGCTTGTAAAAGAGCGTACCGGACTTGTGGAGGGAACTGTTACCAGCAAAAGAAACCAGTATCGTCTGGAATATTGTGAAAGTGCCAGTCAGCTTGTGTATCAGGTGGAGCGGGAATTTGATCTGATCGAAAAAAAATATAACAAGCTGATCGAACAGAAAACTGTCTTTGCCAAGCGTGCACTGGCACGAATCCATTATATTCTGCAGGAAGGCTCTTCGGATGAAGATCATATTGTAAAGTTAATTAACTTGTTGGATCATCATGCAAACAGCCCACAGGTGTTAGAACAAATGCGTGACCGGATCAGAGTGGGAACACAGTTTAAGAATATAACCGATAGAAGTTTTTACAACCGGAAAAATGCGGAGGATGCAGGATTTCACCCGATTGCGATGGAAAAGCACAACGAGGAGACTCAGATGACCGATTTTGTACCAAAGCCGCTTTATACGAAAAAACAGTTGCAGGAATTCAGGCAGAAAAATATCGTGGATGGCAGATTTGTCACGGATGAACAGACGATTCAGTCCGTAGAAGATCTGGAAAAACTGCTGTTTTTGTGGCAGGAGGAAACGGAGGATACCAGACAGGAGGATATGGTACACATCGAGGGTGAGCTCAAAGGAGAGCAGGGGTTTGTTTTCTCAAGACTGATGATCGATGCAAAAAAAGGAGAGTAAAAAGAAATGTTGGAATACATGGAAAATGTTTCGCAGAGTGAGGCGGAAAATATTAGAAAAACCATACAGGATCTGTTTCGGCAGACCTGTATTTTGCAGACAAAGTGTGATCCGGTTACTCTGATCCAGAAGGATAATCCTCACTATCAGGTATGTGCGAGAAATCGGGAATTTATTGCAGATTATCTGCAGGTGCTTGACTGTGAACTGGTTCATGATCCGCAGGAACATATTTTCCGGATTACAGGAGATGGCGTGCTGACGGAGCGTATGACACTTTTAACAACGAAACTGGTGATCCTTATGAAATTGATTTATCGGGATAAAATTATGGGAGAAGGACTACATGCCACGACAACCAGTCTTGCGGAGATCCGAAGATATGGAAAGGAAACAAACTTGATTACGCGCAGACTGACCGCTCAGGAGTGGCAGGAGGCATTGATCCTGATGAAAACACACCAGATGATCGAACTGCCAAGTGCCATTGGAAATCTCGAAGACGATTCCCCGATTTATATTTACAGTACCATTAATATTTTCTGTTCAGCGGCAGATATCAATGAGCTGGTTGAAATGTTCAAAGGAGAAACCGGGGAAACGGAAGAACAAAAGGAAGCAGAGTATTCGGAAAAGACGCAGGATCAGTGGGAAACACAAGACGAAATGAGGAGTGAATAAATTGAGTCAGGCAAAAAAAGTTTTTACAAGGATGTGCCTTAACAACTGGGGAGGCATTGATCATAAGGTACTGGAGTTTCATGAATATGTGAATTTGTTCAGTGGAAAAAGCGGATCTGGAAAATCGACAGTGATGGATGCCATCCAGGTCATTTTGTATGGAAGTTTCTCACCGAGTTTTCTGAATAAAGCAGCGGATGATGCAAAAAATCGCAGAAGTGTGTTAAGTTATCTGCGCGGAGAACAAAAAGACGGATCTGCCAATCGTAAAGACTGTGATTTCTGTTCCGTAATTGCTCTGGAAATTGAAGATACCGGAACCCATATGATAACCTGTATTGGAATTGCGTTTGAAGTAAGAAAATCAGATTCTGAAATTAAAAAATTTGTGTATTTCAGTCACTCCGGGAAAATGCCGGAGTCTGAATATCTGACGGAACAGGGCGTCTGCTATTCCAATCAGGAGATCAAAAAGCTGGTCAGTGCCAGAACAAAATCCGATGACAATCGCGGAAAGGGAGAAGTCAACCGCATTTATGGTTCCAAAGAGGCATATCTGGGAACTCTGTATGATGTGATTCTCGGGTATATTGATCAGAACCGTTTTATCACGATGGAAAAAAGTGCAATTGCCCTGAAAATGACCAATGGAACGGGACAGTTTATTCGTGATTATATGTTTCCAAAGAACACTTCCAATACCATTGCCACGATTAGTGAACAATTGGATTCTTACCGGCAGATCAAAGATAAAATAGAAGATCTGAGAAAACGAATCGAGATACTGACAGATATTCAGACATCCGGGCAGGAACTTGTGCGTCTGCAGTCCGATAAGATCCGGGCAGAGGCAATGATCCGCTGCATTGGAATTGAAGATTTGCGGGCAAGAATTCAGACCGCGGAAGAGGATAAAAAGATCATTGCAGAGAAACAGGAGCAGCTGCAGGGAAAGATAAAAGAACGTTCTGCTGTGCGTGGGGAAACCGAACAGGAACTGATTCAGGTCAGTGCAGATCTTAAGTCCAGTGATTTGGGTGGAAAACAGCAGCAGTATGAGGAACTGGATGCACGCAGCCAGATGCTTGCGGATAATACGAGACAGTGGAACAAAATCCTTCTTGGAATGAAAAACTGGGAAGAAGATGATGTGATCACCGATTATATCAGTAATCCGGTTCTAAATTTGATTGCAGAACTTGGCAGTGGAAACGTAACGGAGGAATTGTGCCAGAACCTGCATTTAAAAATTGAATCTGCCAAGCAGAATATCGAAAATGAAGTGGAGGATTACAGTGAGCAGAGGCGCGAGATCGGAAAAGAATTAAAAGAAAAAAAGCGGCTGGTGGATGACATGAAACATAACCGCAAACCATATGAGGAGAATCTGAGGTCTGCAAGAACGGCATTATCCCAACAGCTGAGTGACCGCTATGGAACGACTGTCAGGGTGCAGATTTTTGCTGATCTGTTTGATGTGCAGGAGGAAGAATGGAAAAATGCCATTGAGGGACGCATGGGAAGATTAAAACGTTCCCTGATCACGGAACCACAATATGCACATGAGGCAGCAGTCCTGTTTCGCAACATGAAGCAATATGAAAATGTGGATTTAATTAATTCCAAGGCGATTGCGGACAGTGAGCCGGATTGTTTGGAAGGATCTTTATATGATGCAGTAAAGACAGAGGATGCTTATGTGGATGTATGCCTGAAACGGTATCTGGGACATATTATGAAATGCAGGTCTGTGGAGGAACTGGAGCAGGTAAGGGATGGTGTGACACCGGATTGTTATTCGTACAGCAATTTTATTTTCCGGCATCTTAAGAAAAAAGACTATACGACCAGAGCGTGTATTGGACGCCGTGTTTCCAAGGCGCGGCTTACAGAATATGAAAACGATGTGGAAGATTTAAACAGACAGGAGACGGAATTGGATCATCTGCTGCGCAGATTAAAAGCTGCAAGAGAATTTGAGTGTCTGAAAGATGAGCCATCTCATTACGTGAAACTCTCCAAGGCGGGTGCTGAGCTTGCAAAGGTAAATAAAACCAAGAAAGAACTCGAAGAAGTGATCCGCTTTTTGCGGGAGGGGGCATACAAAGAACTCGAAGAGAAGGAACAGGCTTTAAAGAAGCAGGTGCGGGACATCCAGACTGAGATCGATGAAGTGCAGACAGAGCTGGCAAAGCTAACCAGCCGGTATGGGCAGCTTTCCGGAGAAAATGAGTCTAGAAGACAGCAGCTGGAGGAAAAGCTGCAGGGATATATTGCCAATGAAGAACTCGAACAGGAAGTGTGGGAATTGTTAAAAAAGCAATCCGGGCAGTCCGTGATTAACAGGAAGAAGGCAGAGATTGCAGATCTGGCAGATAAGGAGCAGGAACAGGCAGAACGTCTGCAGATGGCGCGAAATAAATATATTCTTGCATATCCGGCCAGTGAATTCAGCGGAGCTGAGAAATCCAATGAAGCATATGGAAAAAATGCTTGAACGGTACAGGACGGATTTTGAGCCGGCATACGAAGAAGAATTTGGAAAAAAAGTGTGCATCCATCTATAAGAGTCTCCGGGAGAATGTCATTGCAACAATTCACGGAGATATCAAAGCAGCCAAACGGCACGCATATGAGATCAACCGCCTGTTGCGGGAAACCAATTTCTCAGACAGCACGTACCAGATTAAAATTGAACCGGCCAAAAATGAAAACGGACAGTTCTTTGATATGCTTATGGCAGAGGAACTCGACAGCAAGAATCTGGACAATGCCGGAATTGAC
>ENA-OQBD01000315-OQBD01000315.1-human-gut-metagenome-genome-assembly--contig:-NODE-315-length-26967-cov-4.155999_pt1 | contig 26967 bp, 21 predicted proteins | sample MGYA00242742_ERZ504543 | MGnify/ENA primary metagenome ERZ504543 (study PRJEB26092, sample SAMD00036239) | human gut metagenome | host: Homo sapiens | study: EMG produced TPA metagenomics assembly of...
TACTCTTCACCGGGAAGCAGGATCGGAGAATGGAAATCCTCTACATTGACTGCATTTGGCTCCACCTGTGTCTCCAGGCAGAATCCATAACGTTCATGATAAACATGACCGTTCTTTCCCTTCTCATCCTTAACAAAATTGCCTGCATAGAACTGCACACACGGGCAATCGGAGGAAACCTCCATACCGATACCGGATTCCCTGCAGTATGCAGTCGCAATCGAACGGACATTGCCCTTTGCATAATTATCTGTTACATAGTTATGGTCATAACCGCCTGTAAACTTCAGCTGTTCAAAGTCCGCCTCAATGTCTCTGCCGATCGGTTTGGAAACATTGAAATCCATCGGCGTTCCCGCCACCGGTGCATATTCACCGGTAGGAATGGACTGGCTGTCTTTTACCGGAGTAAAATACTTCGCATGAATACACACTTCCTGGGCAAGCACATCCCCGCTGCCTTCTCCGTTCAGGTTAAAATAAGAATGATTGGTCATATTGGCAACGGTAGCTGCATCAGAGCGTCCTCTGTAAAAAATCTTCAGTTCGTTTTCCTCTGTGAATTCATATTTCACAACAATGGAAAATTCTCCCGGAAATCCGTTCTCTCCATCCGGACTGATGCGGAAGAAATCCACGCTGTTCTTCTCCTGGGAAATTTCTTTTACTCCCCACAGCTTTTTCTCAAAGCCATCCGGACCGCTGTGAAGATTGTTATGATTCTCATTCTCTGCAAGAACCACTTCTTTATCATCAATAAAAAATCTGGAATTCTCGATACGGTTTCCGCTTCTTCCAATGATTGCACCGAAAAAGCATCCATTAACCTCATATCCCCGGATATCGTCATATCCAAGAACCACATCCTTCAGATCTCCGTTCTTATCTGGAACACATATCTTCACCAGGATCGCACCATACTGAAGCACTTCAGCGTAGGCACCTTTTTTATTCTCAAGATGATAGATCTTTACTTCTTCCCCTGTAGGAAGTGTCCCAAATTTCCTTTCAGAAACACTCATGTTTTAATTCCTCCTATATATGAAAAAAGAGCCACTAACCGGCTCCATGTCTTTAACCGATTAATCCCGGGATGCCGTTCCCTTATTTTTGACGCCTAGCAGATGCTAGGTGGGTATCCTCAACAGTGTCTTCTGCCTACCACGACGTGAGGTCTGACATCCAACCTGCGATTTTGGATTCCCAAAATGTCAATGTAGGTTCAAAAAAAAAGGGGATCGAACATTCCAGGATTCGGTTTTCGTTGTTTTTATTATAAACCAGTATTTGTGCTTTTTCAACAGAAAATACATTTTCTTACTGATTTTATTATCAATTATTATTTGATCTTAAGAATATCCTTTACTGCTGCCGGCATATCCACTGCATCTACCACCCTGTCATGAAGGACCGGCGCAGTACGGATTTCTTCAACTGCACGTGGAACAGGTACTCCGGAAAGCGCACTTAATGCGTCTACAAGGCCAAAATCATCCAGATCTTTATGCTCCTCGCCAAGTGCTTCCATAACACTTCTTGTGAATTTATACGGACTTGCAGTAGAAGCGATCACTGTCGGAAGATGATCCGCTGTCTCACTTACATACTTCTTATATACGCCGGCTGCAACCGCTGTATGCGTATCAATCACATAATTGCTGTCTTTGTAGATATCACTGATGGCCTGTGCAGTCTCATCTTCGCTGCAGAAATTGCCATAAAAATCACCAAGCTGTGCTTTCATCTCGTCAGTAATGGTATATTCGCCGCCCTCACTTAAAGATTTCATAAGCTCTGCACATTTTTCAGCATTTTCTCCGGTAAGACGATAGATCAGTCTTTCCAGATTGCTGGAGATCAGAATATCCATGGAAGGAGATGTCGTAAGGATGAAATCTCTCTTTCTGTCATAAGTTCCTGTGCGGAAGAAATCATAAAGAACACGGTTCTCATTCGATGCACAGATCAGCTTGTGGATCGGAAGTCCCATCTGTTTCGCATAGTACGCAGCAAGGATATTTCCGAAGTTTCCGGTAGGAACTACCACATTGATCTCCTGTCCGTCTTTGATCCTGCCGTCGCGTACCAGTGATGCGTAGGCATATACATAATACACGATCTGAGGAACAAGACGACCTATGTTGATAGAGTTTGCAGAAGAAAACTGGAAGCCCGCCTGATCCAGCTCTGCTGCCAGCTCGTGATCATTGAACATCTTCTTAACTGCGGTCTGGGCATCATCAAAGTTACCGGTAATACCTACCACATAAGTGTTGGCACCCTTCTGAGTTACCATCTGTTTCTCCTGGATCGGGCTGACACCATGTTTCGGATAAAATACAATGATCTTCGTTCCCGGCACATCTGCAAAGCCTGCCATGGCAGCTTTACCGGTATCTCCTGATGTTGCGGTAAGGATCACGATCTCATTCTTAACATTATTCTTCTTCGCTGCAGTTGTCATCAGATGCGGAAGGATGGAAAGTGCCATATCCTTAAATGCGATGGTCGCGCCATGGAACAGTTCCAGGAAATATGCCCCATCCGCTTCATGAAGAGGTGCAATCTTTTCTGTATCAAATTTGCTGTCGTATGCTTTGTTGATACAGTTCTTAAGCTCATCCTCGGTAAAATCTGTAAGGAAACGGCTCATTACCTCATATGCTGTCTCCTGGTAGGTCATCTGTGCCAGCTTGTCCATTGGTACATCCAGCTGTGGAATGCTTTCAGGCACGAACAGTCCGCCGTCCTCAGAAAGGCCCTTAAGTATGGCCATAGACGCTGTAACTGCCTGCTCTTTTCCTCTGGTGCTCTTGTACAATACCTGCATTGGTGTTCCGCCTTTCTATTGTAAGATATTCGTTTTCTTTTCAACGTTATCACATTATAGCATGGAATTATGGAAAATGCCACCACTTTTAAAAAAGAATCTGTCTTGCCCAATCCCACCCTGTAATCAGACAGATATTCACAGCTTTCGGATAAAAAGAAACCGCCGGTCTGTTTCTGCCGGCGGTTGGTTCCTTCTGTACTGCATCAGTTCTTCCTATTTATATGTATAAAATTCATGGACCCCGTATTTAAAGAGCCTCTTCAGGTCCTTTTCAAACCATTTCACATTATGTTCCTCTGCTGCAGATTTCTGGATAAAGAACAGTGCACCTTCAGAATAATCCGTACCCTTCAGCGCCTGCTTGACCGCTTCCCTTGTTTCATCGGAAACTGCAACTTCATTGATCCTGCCATCATAGGTCGGTGAAAACTGCGGAACGCCGTCACTGTTATCCCAGACAACCTCTGTCACCGTATTCGGAAAATCTTCGCTTTTTACACGGTTCATGATGACGTTAGCCACCAGAACACGGCCCTTGATATCTTCACTTCCTGCTTCTGCCTCAACGATCCTCAGAAGTGTATCATAATCTTCATCTGACATCAGTGTGGGATTTTCTGCCAGTGTGATCGACCTTGCATCAAGTTCATTTACTTTGTTTTCCATAGAGGAGCTTACATTAAGATCTGCAGCAGTATTGGTTACTTTCTGTACTCTCTGGCCTACGATCACCTGCTCACAGGAACTTCCGATCCTTGTAACCGTGCTTCCGGATAATGGTGTATCCGTAACTCCTGAAACCACACCTGCGATCCCGGTAGGAACAGCAACCTCTTCATAGGGAGAGCTCTCTCCTCCATCTGAAGCTGCATAAACCCTGCCTCCCTCACTTTCTGCAAATGTCCTTGTCCCCAGAGAAATAACCATCGCCAAAACTGCACATAATGTCAGCACTGCAAAACTGCGCGCGGAATTTCCTCCGGTTTTTCCATTTCTACGTTCATCCTGCACTCCGTCAGCCTCGCGTAAATCTTTCTCAACTTTCATAATCTCATTCCTTGCGTTTCATTTTCTGTAACAGCCCATAATCTTCCGATGCGACATCACAGCCCCCATTATCATCGCTTTCCGGATAAATACGGATCATTACGATTTCCTTTACATGTTTGTAACATTTTTGTAATGTATGGGAAAATTATATTTAATAATATTGAATATGTCAAGCTTTTTCCCGTATTTAACGCTTCAACGGCGGTATTTGTGCTTTATCCACACCTTATCCACATGTATTCCACATAAAATCGCAGAGTTATCCACACTCATGCCCTATTTCATTTCAGAAAAAAAAGGCAGATAGCGTCTCCATCTCCGTCCAATGTTGTACACCCACTTTCCGGAAATCGTACTTCTATCTGCCTGTTTATCCTTTTTCAGAACAGTTTTTTCCTCTGTTATTTACAGATTTGATTATAATATTTTGTTTTCAGTCAGTCAAGGATTTTTGCTCGACCAGATCCGACACCTTATGCAAAACGGCACAGGGCCTGCACGAAAAGTGTCGCATAAACACACAGATCGATACTCCAGGCTCCCAGAAACAGTCCCCATGGTGTTTCCCCGGCTCCTTCGGCAAACCGTTTGGGCTTCAGCGCAAGGATCAGCGGAAAAAGAAGCGGCAGAAAATACCGTCCCTGCACGCCCAGGATCTTATCGTAGCCATAGGCTGTCCACTGTCCGTATAACGTTACAAAGATCAGCGCAAATACCAGGAGACTGACTCCTCCCAGAATGCTCTTTACCGGAAGATCCAGACGGATTCCCGACATATCATCATTCCCGGAAACCTGAAGGACCAGGACCAGAAGATATCCCATTGCCAGCAGGGCACAGACAGGAATGTTCAGCCATCCAAGATTACTTCCTATCATTTCTGTAAGATAGGTCACACCAAAATTATCCAGGCTCCGCACAAAAGTCAGGACAAAGGCAGCCGGATCCTTCAGGATCCCCACAAGCTGTGCAGCTGTATCCACACCTGGCTGTGACTCACAGAGATATCGGGACGCAATGGCCAGCCAGCCGAAACTTAAGATCAGGATCACAGCTCCTGCACAGACCACATGAAACCAGTAATTTTTCCTGCTTTTAAACCGTTCTTTCGGAATCAGGAACAGGAGCAGGCAAAACGGCATGTAAACCACTTTGCAAAGACACAGGAATCCGGTCAGCACGTACATCCATATCAGCTGTCTTCTACTCATCACTTCTTTTTGTTTATATCGCATAGCCAGTACAAAAGCAGCCAGAGCAACCGTCAGAGCCAGGGCAAGGGCATCTGCTGACATGGAATTTGCTGACTGGATATTCACAGGTACCAACCCCAGAAGTACGAGAAAATTTTTCCCAACAGGCGTCAGACGAATGGCAAAGAAAAAGAACAGTCCAAACACAAGCATATTGGCGATCCTTCCCGCATAGGCAAGAACCATCGGCCGGTCCGTAAACAGATCTGCAATGCGGATCCCTACTGCCTGGGGAAGATACGAAGTAGGTGCATACAAGGCTGTATTTCCAAATCCGTAAAACTGTGTTTTTTCCCGGTCGATACGCTGATCTGCATTCTCTCCGATATCCCATAATGATACATGATCCTTGGCGGAAAATTCCGGAACCAGACCACTGTTAAACGTCCTTCCATATGAGAATAAGTCGTTTCCTCCGTTGCCTTCCGACGTCAGATATCCTCTGGAAACCTCATAGCTTCTCAGATAATGGCTGTACTCATCCGGCGAATTAAAGGCCGGAACCGCCGCCAGCGTACAGATACTCATAAAAATATAAACAACGGCAAACACCACTTCTGCCCGGAGCTGTCTGCGTTTCAGAAATGCAAAGATCACCAGCATCACAGCTGCCGCCGCTCCAATCACCAGAAACACCAGTGATTTTGGAAATGGCCTGGAAATGATCCGATAGGCAAGTGTCTGTGTATCATTCTTCTGGCTCACCACCCCTGCAGCCACTCCGGTATCCCCTTTTGCGCCATCTAAAACGATCCGGAATTTCTGCCCCTTACATTCCGTAAGCTTCTGGTCAAGCCGGAAATACGTGGTATCCCCCGACGATATGGTCAGTCTGCTGGCCTGCCAGCTCTGGATCTCCCTTTCATTCTGATACAGCGTTACCTGAAACGTTCCAGCAACCGATGCACTCTCTGTAGAAAGAAAAAGCTCCACACCGGACAGACGGTTTGTTTTGCAGGTAAACTCCTCTTCAAAGCTTCCTCCCGCACCGATCATAGACCAGGTATCCGGTCTTGCCTGCTGCTTTACATTTCCGAGGATCTCCGAATCACTAAGCAGATATGCGGAAAAGATCAGGATCATTCCCCATATCAGCAGATATTTCAGAGCGTTTTTCAGCTCTGCAGACAGGCTGTATGAGCTTCTGTTTTTTTTCTTATTTTTCATAATATCCCTCTTACTCACTGTTATTTTCACATTCCGCACTATTATAGCATCTGCACGGTAAAAAAAGAAGCTGCGTTTTATGGCAGCTTCTCATTTTTTGTAAACCTATCCGGAACCGGATGCTTATCGATTGTTGATCGCAGTTACCAGTGCATCAATAGAGGCACGGATGATATCCTGATCAACACCCGCTCCCCAGGCAAGCGTTCCATCTGGTTTACGGATTCCCACATAAGCGATAGCCTTGGAGGAAGAACTCTGCTCCAGAGCATGCTCCTGATAAGTCTCCAGTGTGTATTTCAGTTCGTAAGCTTTCTTCAGTGCATTGCTTACCGCATCCAGACGACCATTTCCGGAAGCCTCTGTAACGATGGTTTTTCCACGGAATGTAGAAGTAACCCGTGTTACGATGCCGTCTTCCTTCTGCTGGAAATGAACCTCACTGATGCTGTATGGTTCAACCACATTTTCGAAGGTAGATTTGAACAGACTGAAGATCTCGTCCGGATGAAGCTCTTTGTGCTTGTGATCGGACACTGCTTTGGCTGCATAGCCCATAGCCTCGCGCATTTTCGGAGGAAGGTTCAGGCCAAACTTTGTCTCCAGTATATAGCCTACACCGCCCTTTCCGGACTGGCTGTTGATACGGATAACATCTGCGTCATAGTTTCTTCCCACATCTGTCGGATCGATCGGCAGATATGGAACAGTCCAGTGCTCCAGATCTCCGTTCTCTCTCCAGTGCATACCCTTTGCGATGGCATCCTGATGCGATCCGGAAAATGCAGCAAATACAAGAGCTCCACTGTACGGACTTCTTTCATAGATCTGCATTCCGGTACATTTCTCATAAACCTCACAAATATGCGGCATATCAGAAAAATCAATCTTCGGGTCCACACCCTGGGAATACATATTCATACCAAGCGTTACAATATCCACATTACCGGTACGCTCACCATTTCCGAACAAAGTTCCCTCAATTCGGTCAGCACCTGCAAGAAGACCCATCTCGGAGTCTGCAACGCCACATCCACGATCATTGTGCGGATGAAGAGAAACGATCACGTTTTCACGGTATTTCAGATTATCACACATGTATTCCACCTGACTTGCATACACATGCGGCATAGAATGCTCAACCGTAACAGGCAGGTTGATGATCGCTTTGTTATCTGCAGTGGGCTGCCATACATCCAGAACCGCATTGCACACCTCCAGTGCATACTCCGGCTCTGTTCCCGTAAAGCTCTCCGGGCTGTACTCAAACTGAAAATTGCCTTCTGTCTCATCAGCCAGTTTTTTCAAAAGTGCAGCGCCATCTACTGCGATCTTCAGGATCTCCTCTTTTGATTTTTTGAATACCTGCTCTCTCTGAGATACGGATGTGGAATTGTATACATGAACGATCGCTTTTGGGGCGCCTTTAACAGCTTCAAAAGTCTTACGGATGATATGCTCTCTTGCCTGAGTCAGCACCTGGATCGTTACATCCTTCGGGATCAGATCCTGTTCGATCAGCGTACGGAGAAACTCATACTCTGTCTCAGAAGCAGCCGGAAATCCAACCTCGATCTCTTTAAAACCAATCTTTACAAGAAGCTTGAAAAACTCCACTTTCTGCTCCAGGCTCATCGGGATCACAAGTGCCTGATTTCCGTCACGAAGGTCTACAGAGCACCAGATCGGGGCCTTATCCACATATTCTTTCTCCGCCCATTTCATACATTTCACCGGCGGCATGTAATACTGACGTTTGTACTTGGATGGTGTCATCATTTTGTTTTCCTCCACTTTCTTTTCTGTTTTTTGATATAAAGACATAAAAAAATCTTCCGACTCTGCAGATTCTGCAAGAGACGAAAGACAACTGCTGCCCTACGCGGTACCACTCTTATTTCATGAATAAAAATTCACACACTTGACAGATACGGAATGTATATACATCCTTATATCCTCTCCGGATAACGGCGGACACCGTCTGCGTCTACTCTCTTATATAATATATAAAGATTTCAGGCAGATGCTCCGAGGCGAGTTCCACAAATCCCTTCCGCTACTTCTCACCGGCCAGCAGCTCTCTGTGCTCCGTTCTCTTGTGTACTATTCCTCATCTACGCATTTTCTTTTTGAAACTGGTATTAGGTTAACACGTTATGGAAGATTTGTCAACGAAATTTTAACGATGCACCGCGTAAAAATTTCAGTGCATCACTCACGAACAGCAATCCGGGCTGATCCGTTTCTCTGTCTTCCTGCTATCTACGGCAGACATTATTCGGCTCCCCGCCTGACTGAAAGCTGATGACCAATCCAGTACACAGCCCCCGCCAATACCTCCTCCAAGAGTATTATATGTCAGATCAGAAACCTGGAACGTCCCAAGCCTCAGGAAAAGCTGCAGAAGTTCAATGGACAGTGAGAATACAAAGGTAATCTTAAGTCCAGTCCACACAATATTCAAGAATCGCTGTTTTTTCAATATTTTCTTTCCTGCGGTCCAGAACAGCAGGATCGTGAACGGAATGAACAGCATCAGATTCTCAATACACTCAGTTGTGAGATATCTGGTACCATCCTCTCCATATTTCCAGATCCACCAGTTCGCCATCACATCCGAAAGGGAATTCATCCACATATCCCGGTTCAGCAGCGTGCGAAACAAGATCATGGTTGTATAAAAGGTCAGAAAAAAGCAGCTTCCGAAAAAAATGCATTTCCTCTGAAATACTGCCACCACACGGAAAAAGCTCCCCTGATTCCCCTTCCACCTGTCTCATTATGGTAGGCAAAGAGATAAAAAAACCAGTACCATCACAGACAGGATCACAGAAAACCAAAATGGCTGGTACAAAGCTGTCAGTACACTTGTAATAATACTTGATATGATGTCTTTCATTATAAGTCCTTTCACATAAGCCAGACAGTCGACCATTCTTCTGTCCGGCAGCTCTGTCATTATTCCTACCTATATTACTACACTCTTCCCACAAAAGCCAGAAAAAGATATCTCTCACCGCTCTGTCAATCGACCTGCATATCGTTTTTATATTCCTGAAAATGTGAGGGTCATGCGGATATTCGCAATTGAAGCAGGGGACTTACTTAATTCGGCTAAACTACAATATTTTTTTATTTTAACAAATTTTTGTTATATTTTACCAGTAAAACATGCTATAGTTCATAGTAAGAAAAAAATTTCGGAGGTATTTTTAATGAAACGTGATCTGAAAAAAATCGTAAGCCAGATGACACTGGAAGAAAAAGCCGGCATGTGCTCAGGTCTTGATTTCTGGCATCTGAAACATGTGGAGCACTTAGGAATCCCGGAAGTAATGGTCAGCGACGGCCCTCACGGACTTCGTAAGCAGGATGACAAGGGCGATCATCTTGGAATGAATGACAGCATCAAAGCCGTCTGCTTCCCGCCGGCTGCTTTAAGTGCCTGCTCCTTTGACCGCAAGCTGATGGAAGAAATGGGCAAAACTATCGGAAAAGAAGCTCAGGCCAACGATGTATCCATAGTTCTCGGACCGGCCGTAAACATCAAACGTTCTCCTCTCTGCGGAAGAAACTTTGAATATTATTCCGAGGATCCATATCTCGCAGGTGAGATCGCAGCCGCTTTTATAAACGGAGTACAGTCCCAGCATGTAGGAACCTCTATCAAGCACTTTGCAGCAAACAACCAGGAATATCACCGCATGAGCAACTCTTCCGAGGCTGATGAGCGCACTTTACGTGAAATCTATTTCCCTGCATTCGAAACTGCAGTAAAAAAAGCTCAGCCATACACCTTCATGTGCTCCTACAACCAGATCAACGGCACTTTCGCATCTGAGAATAAATGGCTTCTCACAGATGTTCTCCGCAGCGACTGGGGCTTCAAGGGCTATGTGATGTCTGACTGGGGCGCAGTCAATGACCGCGTTAAAGGCCTTGAGGCAGGACTTGATCTGGAAATGCCCTCCTCCAATGGAGTCAACGATTCCCTCATCGTACAGGCCGTAAAAGACGGTTCCCTCAAGGAAGACATTCTTGACCAGGCTGTTGAACGCATTCTACGCATAATTTTTGAATATGCAGACAACCGGGCACCGCAGGAATTCACCATGGAAAAAGACCATGAAGAAGCACGCCACATTGCCGAAGAATCTATGGTTCTTCTGAAAAACGATGAGCAGATCCTCCCTCTGAAAGCATCCGAGAAAATTGCTTTCATCGGTGGTTTTGCAAAGAAGCCTCGTTTCCAGGGCGGCGGAAGCTCTCATATCAATTGCTTCAAGATCACAAACGCACTGGATTCCGTTCCTTCCGATGCACAGGTTACTTATGCAGAAGGTTTTCCTGCAGACAAAGATCTCTACGATGACGCACTTGCAGCTGAAGCGATCAAAACTGCTGCCGCCGCTGACAAGGTTGTGATCTTCGCCGGACTTCCGGACAGCTTTGAATCTGAAGGATACGACCGTTCCCACATGAGGCTTCCTGAATGCCAGAACCGTCTCATTGCTGAGATCCTTAAAGTACAGCCGAATACCGTGATCGTCCTCCACAACGGTTCCCCCGTGGAGATGCCATGGCTCAATGATATAAAAGGCCTTCTGGAAGCATACCTCGGCGGCCAGGCAGGCGGTGCCGCTGTCGCAAACATCCTTTACGGAAAAGTGAATCCAAGCGGCAAGCTTGCCGAGACAATGCCGCTCAAACTCTCCGACAATCCATCTTATCTGAACTTCGGCGGTGGTGAAAAGGTTGAATACCGTGAAGGCGTATTCGTAGGCTATCGCTACTACGATACAAAAGAAATGGATGTAGCATATCCGTTTGGCTATGGACTCTCCTACACAACCTTTGCCTGCAGCAACCTGAAGATCTCCAATGAAAATCCTACAGACAAAGACACCATCACTATTTCGGTTGATATAACAAATACAGGAAACATGGCAGGAAAAGAAGTCGTACAGCTCTACGTCAAAGACTGTACCTGTTCCGCGATCCGTCCGGAAAAAGAACTCAAAGGCTTCGAAAAGGTTTTCCTGAACCCAGGCGAGACCAAAACAGTAACCATGGAGCTGGACAAGAGAAGCTTCGCATGGTACAATACAGAACTTCATGACTGGTTCGCAGCCAGCGGCGAATATAAGCTCCTTGTCGGTACCTCTTCCAGAGATATCCATCTTGAAGGCAAGATCCATCTGAACAGCAGCCAGGAGCTTCCGATGCATGTTCATATGAACACTACCCTGGGCGAACTGTTCCGCAACCCGAAAACAAGCGAAACAGCAAAAGAACTGACAGCAAAATATATCTCAGCCATGAATAGTGGTGAAGAGTCCTCTTCTGAAGCCGCTTCCGAAGCTGTCACCGAAGAAATGACAGAAGCCATGACCGACTCCATGCCATTACGCGCACTGGTAAGCTTTGGCGGGTATTCCAGAGAAGAACTTACAGAAATTATTGAAAAATTAAATAAACTGGTATAATTTCACAGGGCATCCTCTGCCGCTCGAATTATACTTACATAAAAAAGCTGACAGAATAAAACCTGCTTTTACAATGACACAGGTTCGTACTTCTGTCAGCTTTTTGATTTTTTATCAGCAGTGCATCAATCTTTTTTATATTGCTCGATCTGCGATGCACCCATATTTTACACACCACTTTTTTGCCTGTAGATTTCCTTAAGATCCTCCACCGCCATCTCCGGATCCATCGTGTGAAACATCAAGTAATTTACATTCATGGTTTTTGCCGGAGCCTAACGATAAATCTCTCTGCTTGATTCACCTGTTACATAATGCCAGTATCGATACACATATCCCGCCCAATACATAACAGCTGTAACGTTCATCTCATCAGCCATTTTTTCCTGATTCCATTGTAAACTTTCACGAATCCGATAAATTGTATTCACTAAAATCACCACTTTATATGCCTGTTATGTTCAAAAGGTTCCATAGCATCAATTATATATAAAATAATGATACTATGAAACCTTTTTTTCGTAAAGTTGCCTATCATTGCTCTGCAATCATGCGAACAAGTCGAGCTATTGTTTGATAGTCCTCTTCCTTTTTTATAATAAATTGTCTTACCAGCAACTGTTCAATATTTCCAATTGAATTTCCTAGTGAACTCGCAACGCGGAATAATTTTTCCTTACTATCTCTAGCCCCATTGAAACTTGGAAATTCCTGTTGACCACAGATTATTCGCAAATATTCGTTATTATTATATTCATCAAAGTCAATCCATCTCAGATATCATAGATCAACTTTTCGTTCCGCGGTTTTATATTTTATCATTCACCAGTTCTCCTTGCTTAAATAAGCATTTTAATTCAATACTTCCTTTACTGGCATTCTGATTGCATGTCAACAACATAACTGTTGCATTTTCTCTTTGAATACTATGACCCTGCAAACGGCCAGGAGCTCCCCGGAAGTTTCTGTTGTATTAACTGCTACTCATATCGTAACGGTGTGTATTTTTGAACAATTACTATATCATTTCTCACATAGCCATTGTTCTTTATTTTCAGCTGAAGCACATTTCTTAATCTTTGCGCTTCTTTACTATAGCACGAACGAAATGATGAACAATCGAGTTTTTCATCACTATTAAAATTCCCACATATACCACTACCGAAATTAAAACTGAGCTTATCATTCGCCATAAACTGCTATCAAAGCTTTTGTTGCAAAGCATGCAGATTATGCCAATAGCAACACTTCCACATATACACGACTTAACCGATTTAATATCCAACATCTTCCAATCAAAAAATGTCTTTGAAAAATGTATCTGCATCACACAATTAACAATTTCCGCCAACACAGTTGTAATTGCTGCACCAATCATACCGAACCATGGCATCAATACAAGATTCATTGCAACGTTTACTATCGCAGAAACAGTCGTAGCTTCAAGGCAATATTTTTCTTGTCTGTTTACAATTAGCACACAATTTGTGAACAAAGACGCATATATTGCAAACAACGTCGCAACACTTAAAATCTTTAATGAATTATTACCAGAAATATATTGTTCTCCGCCAGCAAGCAAAATCATTGAGTTGCTCATACAAAACATCCCAACAATAACCGGAAGCAGTATGATATTTAAGGCGGAAAAGATTTTATTAATGAACAATTTATACTCTTCAGGTTTATTTTTACCGATGTATGCAATTCTAGGAACTGAAACAACAATTACCGCATTAATCAGTTGCTTTAGTAGATTGTATATTTTTGATGCAAAACTGTAAATGCCAACTTTCGCATCAGATTCAAAGAATCCTAGCATGGTAATATCCGAATTTACATAAATCGTAATCGCAATCGAGTTCACAAACAAAATCAAAAGCGGTAATAAGTGCCTTTTTAAATCCATATTAAATGTGAAGCGAACTTTCACATATTTACGAACATAAAATACATTAATCAAGTTCCCGCCGTTTGTTGCCAAAACTGATATAATGCAATATGGAATGACATCCCCCTGCCGTCTTACAAAAATGAACATTGCCAATAAACATATACATTGAACTGCTATATACCGCACTGTGATATAAAAATAATCCTCAAATATACCATTAATCCAGTCTGTTCCTATGACTGCCATCAAAATCGCAGTACTCTGAATAAAGATATATGTTTTATACCCAGAAAATTTTGGTAGAAAAAGTACCATTGCAATAAGCAACAGCAACGATATTGTTGCAGAACATACATTGATTGAGAATACCTGTGAGCAAAACTGATTTATTACTTTTGGGTTATCTCGTATTTTTGCACCTTCACGAATCGCATATGTATAAATTCCAAGAGCAGCAAGTAATATAAAATAATTCGTGATAGAGTACGAAAAACTGTATTTCCCATACCCATCACTTCCCAGTACACGCGAAATATATGGGAATGTAATAAGTGGAAAAAATATTGAACAGCATTGCTTTATTCCATTAAGCAACGCATTCACCCCTAACGATTTTTGCTTCATATCACAAAACCTTTCTCACACGTAGGCGTTATCCTTATTATATATCAATACTCAAAAATACTTTCTCCATTACAATTAGAATTGTCACTTACGAGCAACACCATCAATACCATTAAAATAACATAGCTAATCGAATGATAATGATATGTAATTTTCCAAGAACAATCACTGATATTACATCATCATATATAGATGCCTTGCTCCATAAATATTTACAACATCACTGTCCGTAGCTTTAACAATAATGTTATCATGTTGCATTCTAATTGCTGGAACTCTTGTATATACAATTATGATAACTATCATTTAATTGTTATCTTATTCATAATAATAGGAACTGCTGCAAAAAGAACTGATCTTCCGAATCCATTACAACTACTTCTGACCCAAAATATCAGCAAAAAGCATAGATAAAAATAAATATATGCTTTAATCTTATTGTCTTTCGCAATCTAATCTGCACACTTCATTTAGACCAATATCAATATGTGTAAAGATCTTTCCCAACAAGAAACAAAAATAATTGATAAAAAGCCAAAATTCCAATAAGCTTCAGCAACAAACGAAGAGCCCAATCCAGTCGTTTTAGAATATAAAGGTGAAAAAATCAGAATCAACATCAATCGATGAGGGATGAACTCCTCCCCATAAATTTGGAACAACCGAAAAAAACATTTTCAAATATGATGTTCCATAAGCATAATCAATAACTTTCGGACATTCTTTGTATACAAGAGTGTTGATAATCTGTGTGTTTCCTAGTTCCCTAAGTGTTTCTACTATAAAATTGTTCTCCCACAGATCCAACGCTGCCTTTTGAATCAACTCAGACAAATTACTCGATACATATATCATTGTACGTATACTGGATATCAAGGACAAAACAAATATTCCAATAAGCCCAGCAAGAAGAAACAGAATCATATTTCGTTTGTTAATTTTCTTATAATATAATGAATATATCAAGAATAGTACAATGACAAATCGAAATACCTGAATTCGACTTCCGCCTGCAAGCTGCAATAGTATGTAAACAACAGTCAATACTAAGACAAGCGATCGTCCTCGCTTTCTTTTTTCCATAAATTAGCAACCAAACAATTGCTATCGGAAAGAATTCAGACAGAAGTGTACAGATCTTTTCAATTCCACCATTAACCGCCTGCAAAGTTACGTCATATCCATAAACCTGAATAGTCATTATATCTTTCTTCAGCATATAAAATGTTGGAATAATTGAAATAGAAAGAAGAAAGTAACCAATTTGACATTCTCTTTTAAACCGTTTCTGTGGAATAATCGCTACATTTTTTCTTTACTAATTTGTGTATTTTCTTTGTAGAATATAATATATGACACTGCAAAACTCATCATGAGCATATGCATAAAGAAAAAGGCCTTCCAAATTTCATTTCCGTTAAAATGACCGCTATTAATATTGAGAAACCAAATTGAGTTCATACTATTATATCCGCCAAGAAATACGGACATTGACTGTCCAAATTCAAAAGCAAAACCTACTCCAATGAACAGTAAAAAGAAATTAATTCTATTAGTTGTCTTGTACAAAAGAATCTCTGTAAGAACTAAAGTGCCGATGGCAAACCCACCAGTGAAAACCAAGACTTGTTCAAGCTGCTTATAACAATTCAGTATAAGTAGAATAAAATCCACAAATAATATAAACAGCAACATTATTGCTCTTTGCACATTCTTCTTATTTACATACATGATATAAATTATTATTCCTCTCTATTTTTTACATATCAAATCTGCTATGCATCCCTTAGGTGTAAGATAGTACCCTCTGTAATTCAAGAAGAGCTTACACCAATCTAATATTTTCCTATTACGCAAATATTTCATTCTTAAATCACAGAAGGAAATTATATCATTCAAAACGACAACTTTATCGCATGATAGTCTATCTAGAAAAAAAGTATTCACAGCTTTGGCCATTTCTGCAGTCTGATATCTTTTGGTTACCGTGCTTAAATGCTCAGTACTCGCATTATCTCCATGCCGCCTAAAAATCATCGTCGCATAGTGATATATGGCCATCTCGCCTTTTGCTGATGCAAAATACCACAAATTACAGTCATGGGCGAAATCAACATTCCAATCTTTTTCGATTTCTTCAAAAAAAGCTTTTCTAAAACAATATGTGCTCCCTGGTCTTGTGACATAATACCATTTCTGATCAAAAGGTATCATTTCTACCTTTCCTGTATTCTTCATCTGTCTTGCTGCACTTTGATAGTTGCTTCTCTTCTCACCTTCTAAGCTAATTGAATAATCTGATGCTAGTACACTTATCTTTTCGTTCTCTTCAAGAATACGTATCATCTTCTCAATTTTATCAAGAATCCAAATATCATCTTGATCACAAAGAAAGATAATATCACCAGATGTTTCTTGTATGCCTTCAAAGAAGTTCTTTTTCCATCCTTTATTTGAAGCATTCACCATTACTTTCCAGTCATTCAACTCATTGTAATCGATATAACTCTGTATGAGTTGTACCGTTTGATCTGATGACTGATCATCAAATATAAGGACTTCATCAGCTTTTCTTGTTTGTGTGCGAATGGAATCCAACTGTTCTTCTACATATTTTTCTCCATTATATGTTGTCATTACAACCGAAATCTTCATTTCAATGTACCCTCTGCTTGATTTAAATACCACCATTTTAATCTTTCTCACTACACTATTCTTTCTTTCCAAACCATTTTTAACTTTTACCGCAACATCTTCTTTATAGGTCTTAACAAGATTCTCATTGGATGCTCCACCAAATGTAAAATATGCCACCACTTGATCTATCCTTTGAAACTGGTTACCTTGAAGATACGCTCGCAGAAAGAAATCGTAATCGGCACTAATATGGAACTGAGTGTCGAATTGAAGCTGTCGTTGTAACTCAGACTTCACAAATGCAGCCTGTGGGCAGAACGGTAGATGATATGTTATGGTTTCAATAGATTTCGCTTTTTCAATATACTGTTCATTCGTTTTAATAAAACAAGTATCTCCATAAACAATATCTGCTGATGTGTTTCTGAGTATCGTAATAACCCGTTCAATGCTGTCATTCTTATAATATAAATCATCTGCATTCATATAAGTCAAATACTCACCGGTTGCTCTCTGAGCCCCCTTATTCATTGCATCATAGATTCCCTTATCTTTCTCAGAGTGATAATTAATTTCTATTCCTTTTCGATGAAATTCCGGAATATACTTCTTAATAATCTCGTTGGTCCCATCTGTGGATTTCCCATCTACAACAACCCATTCAAACTCTGTAAATGTTTGCTCAAGAATTGACTTTATAGTTTTTTCTATTGTGTTTTCGGCGTTGAAACAAACCGTAATAATTGATAGTTTCATTTGAATTTTCCTTAATTAATCATATTTTTCTGCTAAAGCAAGATACATATTCTCAAGTTTCTTAGCCTCATGAGTAATATCATACCCATGTTCAGCAACGTATTTTCTGCCATCATATCTATCCGGTTTTCCAAGTTCAAGTAGCTTTTCCACCCAAACATTCTTCTCCAATGGAATGTAGATCATTTTATCTGCTCCGCTTAAATTCGTTTCCTGCGGAACACCATCAGAGCTTATGCAGGTTATCCCATTTGCTTGCGCCTCAATCAGAACAAAGCTAAACCCTTCAAAAAAATTGACGGAAATACGTAATAAATCAAAACGTATTATAGTAATCATGCGCATTTTCCTGTTGTCCTGCAATGAATGACCTTTTCCACTCAAATTGTTCTCTTTGATTTTCTTTTCGATATCCTCTCTAAGCCATCCATCGCCAACACACATCAACTTATAACTATCATTTCTTTTTACCAATTCAGCAAACATCTCAATCAGAAAAGTATGATTTTTTTGTGTGTCGAATCTTCCTACATGCCCTAACAAAATGGTGTCATCACTCACACCATACTTTTCTCTTAGAATCTTTTCTCTTATTGTATCAAATACAAACTTGGCTTGTATCAATTGCATTGTGAATCACCTTAAAGGGAGCATCGCCAAAGAGCCACTTTCCTGCTTCATTAGAACATGCGAATCGATTTGTAGCATATCTATTTATGTTTTTTCTTGCGAATTCGTTAATTTGAAATTTGATTGGATTGGTAGTTAAATGCTGTGTATTATGACTATGTGCTATCCGAACAGAAACATCACATTCTTTTGCAATCTTTAATACCCAGCAACTCATTGCGTCAGCATGAGAGTGAACAATCTTATACTGACCGTTACTAAATACTTTCCTCAATTTCTTTTGGTACTCAATTGGATGTTTACCTTTTTTTTGGCAATCGATATATCTTACACCCTAATGATTGCAGTTCTTCATCATAAGCACCTTTTTCAAGTCCTGTTACCGCAAAATCAATGTGTACCACATTTGAATCCATATGGCGAATATAATTCATCATAAAAGTTTCAATTCCACCACGATTCATCGGTCCGCCATTTACATATAATATATTGACTGCCATTATATTCTCTCCTATTTCTCTATCGCCGTTTAAAGATTATTTTCATTTTATTTATGCACATCTTTTCCGAAAAACGCTCTACACAAGTTTCACGATTGCTTTCTATCACAGCAATATATTGCTTTTTGTTAACTTTTAACAGGAAAGCAATTCTTTGTATAACTTTATGTACTCTGCAAGACGTTGCTCTTTTCCATATTCCAACGCTACGCTTCTACATTTTTCTCGCAATGAAAGCTCGCCCCTATCAAGTGCCATAATCGAACTACTTTCTTTTACATCAGCCGAATTGGCAGTGAACTCCCCATTAACAATGGGCGCATTGACTAATCTAACCATTTTACGTATTTCTTTTATAACTCTTCCTAAATCAACCCGTTGCGAAGTTTCTTTCTTAATAATTGTTCCGATTGCTGTTCCATCCTTCTTCAGCGCATCTTCTATGACTTCTGGACTTCCTCCGGTATCATATGTAATAACTGGTGTGCCACACGCAAGCGCTTCCAAATTTGTAGTTGGATAATTATCTTCATACGTTGGGTTAAAGAAAACATCCGCAACAGAATATAGTTCTACAAGCTCATTTACATTGCTTGTTCGACAAATCCCAATCAATTCCGCAGGAAGTTTTTTCTTCTGTTCTGGTTTAACACCAACAACAATAAACCTGATATCCTGATTTTCCTGTGCCAAGTGAATAAAATCATTAAGCCCTTTTCTTTCAGTCCATTCAGATGCGACTCCCAGAACAATCGGTTCTCCTCGTGGAGCATATTTACTCTTCAACTTTCCATTACTTCTTGGCTGATAAAGTTCTGTATCTATTCCGTTGTGAATTACTTGAACCGGATAATTGCTCAGATACGATTGCTTAACAATATTTTCAAGCCACTTGCTGGGTGTAACAATAACTGCATTTATTCCTGCAAATAACTCTTTCTTTTTATTCCAATTCCATTTTGAGGAGTCTAAAAGAATTGATGTCGGATATGTATTTTTCTGTTCACAGTGACTGCATCCAGTTTTCCACTTCTGACATTCTACCATATCAAAATAAGCACAATGTCCTGTCATCGCCCAACAATCATGTAAAGTCCAAACAACCTTAATATCATGCGCTTTGATAAATTCAAAGAGCATCTCAATATTCAGATAATACCCATGAATATTATGCAGATGGATAATATCTGGCTTAATAATTTCAAGCTGTGATATTAGTCTACGTGTTGCACTCTGTGAAGCGAATCCAGTTCTGTCTGTTAAACGAGTATACACACCATGAATTTTCACTCCAAGCTCGTCCTTTATGACAATTTCATTATCGTTTTCAGCGCCACGCCCACGCCCCATACAACAAATGATTCGTTTCTGTTTTGAAGCAATAACTGATGAATTCCCAGCATAATTGCTCCTGTTGCTTTATACGGGAAAGTATTAATCTGAACAATCCTCACTCTTTTTCTCTCCTTTACATCTTCAGAATTTCCTCAGCATACTTTCTCACAGACACATTTCTGGTCAGATTCTTCTCCAGATTCTCACGGCTTCTGGCTCCCATTGCCTTCAGCTCACTATTTCCGGCATTCTCAATGAACCAGCAGATGTTTTCCTCAACCTTGTCATACTCACCTGGCTCACAACAAAGACCACCTTGTGTATCTTCGATCAGGCAGCGAACCTCAGAGCCTGATTCCAGAACTCCTAATATCGGCTTAGCTGCCGCCATTATTCCGTATGCCTTTGATGGACAACTCACGCCCTTAATGCCTTTTGCATTCACACACCAATGAACATCACCGGCATTCAAGCTATAGATCAGGTCTGACTTATCCTGATAAGGAATGAAAACCACATTGTCCATGTAATGATCTTTCACATAGTTCTTCAGCTTCTCCAGCACAGATCCGGCACCAACGAATGCAAACACAACTTCTCTGCCATCTGCGGTTTTCGTGCCTGGTTTGAATCGCTCCACGACCTCAATCAATTTCTCCAGATCATAGTACAATCCAATATTTCCGGAATACATAATGACGAACTTGCCCTCCAGACCATACTTCTTCCTGAACGCCAGAACCTTCTTATTTTTTTCATCCAGCGGATAAATCTCGTTCTCATCGATCCAGTTGTTGATCATGACGGTTTTGGGAACTTTCTTCCCCTTGAAACGGTTCTCCACTGTTTCCACCAGATCACGGCCGACTGTGATCACAAGGTCGCTCCGCTTGCAGCTGAACTTGTCAAACCACATCATAACGTCCGTGACGAACTTGCTCTTGGTATAGCCAACGGCCAGCACCTGCTCCGGATTGAAGTCCTGAATATTATAAATGTACCTGGCGTGTTTCATCCATTTGCCCCAAACGCCAAGAAGACCGCCGAGAATAGGGGGCTGAGAAATTGAGAACACATAATCCATCTTTCCAACCTTAAAGGTAGCTCCCATTGCTCCAAAGAAATAAGAAACTATGTTTTTTACACGGCTCTTCTTATTGGTCTTGCTAAATTCCGGCACTCGGATCCGCAGCACTTTTACGCCGTTGATTTCTTCTTCATAATATTTCTTTGTTTTGTATTTATCTTCAATCGTCCCTAAATAACTGGGCACTACACAAATGACTGTGATGTTAAATTTATCCAGCATACCCTCCGCCAGTTCACGGAGGATCTGCCCCGTTGACGCAGTATCTGGAATATAGTAATGAGCATAAATCAGAAGATTTTTCTTACCTGCGCTCTCTTTCTTCATCTGCTATATTCCTCCAAATTTACTTCATTCCTTATTAAGAAATGAAGTTTTTCAAAACTTATCTTCACACAAACTCTACGTTCCAGACATCCACCCCGGAATCCTGGAACACCTCTCTCAACCTCTGATGCAGCATCTCCCGTGTGACGCCTTTCTTCAGTATTACCTGCAGGAAACCGCCGCCTCCGGCTCCGGAGATGAATTTTCCGTCGATCATGTCTTCACATACACTGAAGATCTGGTCTATGCAGGTGTTGGTTGAGCCGGCATCCAGCTTTTTGGAGATTTCCCAGTGCTGGTTGAGAAGACTCGCGAATTCGTCGATGTCTTCTTTTTCCAGGGCAAATTTCATGAGTGCTGCTACTTTCTGCATCTCATCCAGCGCCCCCAGAGATTCTTTTCGGCCGCCGATGTAATTTCCTACGACTTCTCTGAGAAGGTTTCGGGCAAGACGCCGCTGGCCTGTATAGATCAGAGCGAATCGTTCCTGAAGCTCCTGTTTCGTTTTTTCCGAGATTTCTACCTTTTCTACCTTCAGCTGCTGCCGGATTCCGGGTCTTGATGTAATAAATTTGATTCCGGGTGTCAGGCCGCCAACCTGATCCTGCCAGCCGCCGCCTGTGCTCATGATCTGCTCCAGGTTGAGGACTGTATCATAGATCTGGCTGTCATCCCAGTTCTCCCCAAGAAACTCTGCGAAAGCTTTGACGCAGGCTCCTGCAAGGATACTGCTTGTTCCAAGGCCGGAGCCTTTGGGAACACCTTTGACGCAGGTGGAAAGGTAGAATCCGCCGCCCATTTTTTCCAGAACCTTTTTCAGGTCGGCCTTTTCCTCCAGCGGAAGGATCCCGCAGGCGATAATGGCTGCCTTGTGCAGGGCAAAAGGATCGTATGGATTATGGCAGTCCTGGATCTCTTCTGCACTTTCTGCTGTTCCGTAAGCACCTGTGTCTGTGCTTGCCAGCTCAATATGTAATTCCGGTATCTTCCGGATCTCTACCTCGATGGGTTCACAGCCTCTCAGCAGGATTGCTGCGTTAAGAACAGTTCCTCCGTGTTCGTTGCAGTATGGCGGTGTGTCTGACCAGCCACCGCCCCAGTTCACACGTACCGGCAGATTTACCTTTACCTGTTCTTTTGCGATCGTATAGCCGCAGTTTCCTGTCAGCTGCGTCTGAGATGCGATCTCTTTCTGGATCTGGGAAAAGCACTCCTGCTCCAGCACATCGTATGTTTTTCCGTCAAAGCATTTTTTAGTAAATTTCATGGAACGTGATACTGCATACAGGATCCGTATTTTCTGTGAAAAATCTGCTTTTTCAGCTTCTTTCATCAGCAGATGGTAATGTCGTTCCTGGATTTCTTTTTCACCAAAGATCTTAAGTGCAGGAATATAATGTCCGCCTTTTTTCAGTTCTCCCAGAAAAACTGCCACCAAGATCCTTGCTTCCAGATCTTTTTTCCAGGAAAGGATATTTTCTGTATTTCCATACCGGAAGGATTCTTCCAGACTCAGTCTCGGCTGTTTTTTCCAGCTCTCGATCTGCTGGGGTTCAGCAAGTCCTTCGCTCATTTTTACAAGAAGGTTTCCTGCCTGTGCTGCTTCCTGGAATGTTTTGCAGACCGGATACAGTTTTGCATTCCAGAGCGCGTGGGTTTCGCCTGTCCAGATATCTTCCGGCGCCAGTCCATTGGCCGAAAGAAAATCTGCCAGGTTTCCCCGCAGAAAGCTTCCTCTTTCTTCCAGCGTTTTCTTCGGATTATCCATGACTCCATATGTACGGATCACGCATCGTCCTGTCTGACCGCCGTAAAGTTCTGTGATCTCGTCCTTCAGCTTCACACCGTGAAATACTGTGTTCGCCGGTATATGTACATCCTTCAGGGAAAGGCCGGATACTACAGCGCCCTTTCCGACGTGGGTTCTTCCCTCAAGGCAGGTGTCTTCAATATATGTTCCTTCCTCGATGTCAGCTTCCGGTCCGATCAGTGCTGTGTGCAAAGCTCCCTGGCAATTTAAGTCATTGGTGAATACGTGTTTTTTTCCAGTCAAGGAACTCATAATCGGTTACTTCTTCTGTCATCAGAGCACGCAGCTCTCTCGTTGTTCCGAAATGGATAAATTCTGCAGGAGAAAGACAGATCAGCTTCATCTGAAAAGGACTTAATGCCTTCCATATTTTTTCTCTGCAGGTAAAAAGCTCTGTGCAGAATTCGCCTTCCGGTTTTTCTTTCTGATATTGTTCAAAGGTGGAATCTGCCGCCAGCGGATACAGAAAATCTCCGTAAAAGCTGACTCTTGCTTTTTCATTTACAAAGCTTTCGTATTTATCCGGATCTGCTTTTTTTCCTGATGCATCTGCGATCAGACTGAACAGTGTTTCCAGTATTTCGGCGTCCAAAAGTACGGCGCCTGTGTCAAGATCCACGCAGTCCTGTCCATTCACGGCTCCCAGCCTGCGAAGTGTTTCTGCCGGCTGTTTGTGAAGAAACATTTTTACATGGTCGCTTCCATCGTTTAAAAACACTCCATGATCGACTCCCACTTCTACCGGAGATTTCATGGAGATCGCCGCAGCTCCGCGGAACTGGGCATCTATCTGTAAAGGATTAAAAAGAAGGAGCACATCCCCGGAAAGTACCAGCATTCCTTCTTTGAACCTAGCCGGAACGCCTGCCATACTGATGAGAAATTCATCAAACAGTGTGGAGCCTCTTCCATCCGGAAGTTCCCTTGGTACTGGTGAAAAAAGCTTTCCGCACACAGAATACTGTGGGACTCTTTTGCTGTCTCCGCCGGAATGGATCACAAGGATTCTTTTGTTATGGAAATCTCCCCGGAGTCCTTCTTCCTCCGAAAGAAATCGGAGCACATTCAGGGTTGCTCCGCCGGAGCCTACTCTCTTGCCTTCCGGATCCGGGAGCACGAAATATTTTGTCCATCCCGGCAGTACGCCCTGTTCCAATCTGTCTGCGATCTGGCTGCGGAAGGATCTGGCCTGTTCTTCATTTGATGAGGTCAGGATCACATAGTCCCATCTGGGAAAATTTACTTTGCGGATGCTTCGTGCATAGTCTTCCCATGCATCCTGGCAGCTTTGCCGCAGAAAAAGATTTTTCAGTTTCCTGTATTCTGTGTTCATTGCTTTCCTTATCCTTTGCTTTCTCATACTTTCTTTTTTTACATAACTTCGAATACTCTTATCCGCTGTCTCGGCTGTGCCGGAGCTTCTGGCGGAAATTCTTGGCCGACTCTTCCTTATGATAAGGGAGACACGACAGGCGGTATTCAACCTGTCAGCATCTGCCTGTAGCAGAAGCTGAGTTGTGCTCTCGCTCTATAAAACAGTGGTCATACCACTTGTTTCCCAAACTGAAGAATACATTTATGGCTCAGGTTTCTGGCACTGTTCAGGCTTCGGCTTCCTCTGTGCCCGTTCTCACAGGTATATTCATCTGTTTTGCGGTTTGCTGTCTTAACTGGCGCACCGCAGACAGAGCAGGTTTCGGATATCCCTTTTGCATAGGTTTCAATGACCAGAATGCCGTTTTTCCATGCTTTATAGGGCAGATTGCTCCTGATCCCGGAGCTTAGATGCATAGTGCTCCAGTTTCCTGATCCGATCATCACATAGTCTGTGTATTCTTTTTTGTATTTTGGAAGGACGATCAGCGAAACCTGCTTTTCCAGACAGAAGCCTATGATCTGTGAACTGATCTCATGGGCATAATGCTCCGACAGGTGTTTCAGATGCATCCAGTATTTCCTGTTTTCTCCAGGCTGTTTTTCCCCGCCGAGAGATTTCCGGGCCTTCTCGATTTTCTTCCTGATCTGATCGCAGCGATGCGTATATTCTTTTCCGCCGCCCCAGAATTTCACATCTGTTTCCTTCCCTGTGCCGTCACATACTGTCCCCACAGCAAAAACATCTCCGTTTGTAAACTGGATGGCACAGATCTTCCGCCCTTCCTGGATACGCTGCTTTACTGTTGCAGTGTCTGCTGTAAATTCCTTCACGGGAACATGCAGCATGAGATATTTCTTCTTAAAGGTTACTGAGGGTGACATCAGCTCTGCTTCTGCGGGAAATTCTCTGCCATACAGTCTGCATCTCATCCATTTCCATTGTTCTCCTGTCCATACCTTCAGTGTAATCTCCTTATGAGAAAAATCTCTGTACATTCCTTTATAATAGGTAACTGCTGAATGAAGCTTTTCTGCTTTCCTCCCCGGAATGGACTTTTGCCTGGATATGTGACTCTTTGCTGCGGCTATGGCACTGTTTATCGCAGCCCGCCTGAAATACAATGGGACTTTTTCCCAGGGAAGGGGATTCTGGGGAACTTGCTTGTCTCTTCCCATAATAGTCAGAACCTCCAGGGCCCGAAGAGTTTTCTGGCTCCCCAGTTCTCCCAGTTCCTCATGAGCCAGCAGAAGATCATAATAAAAGCTTTCAATTTCATTATAGAAATCCTGGGTTTTCCTGAGCCATTCCGGATGTCCGCAGCAAAGTCGGAGTCTTCTGGTTGTTATGCTGTAGCCTGTATTGGACGGCATGTTCTCTTCCTTCCGTTTATTTATATAACTTATCCAATATTATTATCTTGTCGCTTAATGTTAGATTAAGCGACAGGACCTGAAAAAACCTGTATATAAGGGAATTCGCCATTTTTCTGACCACAAAAGCTGACCACTTATGACCATGAATCTTATACCAAGAAGCCTGATATTTCCCGCAAAATACAGGTCTCTGGGACTATACATCTGACCACTTATCATGACCACTTTTATATATTGATATGTATTTTTCTTTTTCTGATATATAAAAAGTTGCATAAAACGGCACAAAAAACGACATAATTGGACAGCTATGGCAGTTTCAGATCGCTTGACAAGCATTAAAGCGGATGTTATCATTACATATGGTTCAAAATCTTGGATCAAACAACAGAATAATCCGAAAAATTACTGTCGCTTAATCTAACATTAAGCGGCAGTTTTCACATTCTCTTCATTTTCCTTTCACACAATGCACACATTTTTTTACTATATTATTAACTGTAGATAGCAAATGCAAATGCTAAATAATCTTTTTCTTTTTCATACTTTTTTGCCGGGAGTCTGCACAACTCCCGGTCCTCCTTTTTTATTCTTCAGGCAGTTCGCCTGCATTTTCTATTATTAAAGATATAAAATTATGTCTTGTTTTTTCCTCTTTCATTATATTATAACTAATTGAGAAACTTTATTGTTCCTGATCCAGTTTTGTTCTTTGATAATTTCATAGACTTCACACTCGAAACATGATACAATATCCGCATCAGAGAGATATGCGGTACAATTTTTTATGGGAGGATGCGCATATGTTAGATCAGAAAGATTTGGAA
>ENA-OQBD01000319-OQBD01000319.1-human-gut-metagenome-genome-assembly--contig:-NODE-319-length-26674-cov-5.028252_pt1 | contig 26674 bp, 22 predicted proteins | sample MGYA00242742_ERZ504543 | MGnify/ENA primary metagenome ERZ504543 (study PRJEB26092, sample SAMD00036239) | human gut metagenome | host: Homo sapiens | study: EMG produced TPA metagenomics assembly of...
ATTCCGTAGACCGTAGCCGCAAGACTTCATTGGATGGACCAGATGATTAAAATTGCCAAATCGAGTCAAAAATTCCATCTGGCTATCACTCCGGAAGGAACACGCAAAGCCAATCCCAATTGGAAGAAAGGGTTTTACTATATTGCGCAAGGGGCCGGTCTGCCTATTATTCTGGTAGCTATCGACTACGAGAAGAAATGCATCACAGCCGAAAAGGTAATACATCCCAGCGGTGATTTGGACAAGGATATGCGTGAAGTCAAATTGTATTATAAGAATTTCAAAGGCAAATATCCTGAAAACTTCAGCATCGGAAAAGTAGAATAACCCTTCCGTTGTAGTTCTTCAGATATGAAAACACTGATTATGCGGATTGTATTTTCACCCGCATAATCAGTGTTATTTGTATCTATTCTCTTGCTATACTCTCATCCCCATCCTCAAAATTATTCTTCTCTATCTTCACATTCCGGGTGTGAAGCAAGCGGAAACGGGACTTGTTATGATGAAAAGCCGGATAATCCGTATTCTGGCGGATCACATTGTTTTTAAAGATCAATCCGTCAATGGATTTTGCAAAAAGGACAGGGCGGTCAAAGGTTTCAAAATAGTTATCTTCAATCACTACTCCTTTTTCTCCTTTTCCACCATGGAAATATTTTTTCTGATGCTCCAAATCGGGAATCTCCGGATAAATAGAGATAACAGCTTCCGTAAACTGGAACATATTAGTCAATGCGTTGATAAAACGATTGTTACGAATCAGCACATTCCGGCAAGCTCCCGTTTCAAACCAGCCGTTACAATCACCGCACAGCAATATGGCTGTTCCTGATGTATGATCAAACAGGTTACGCTCTACCACCGTTTTCAGGGGAGTGCTGAACAGCGTACCGCGTGCTCGATTATTACGAATGACATTATCCGCAAAATAAACTTCCGGACACCAGGACAGGTTTTCAATGCCGAAACCTTCTTTATCCGTAATCTCCGCATCCAAAGGCTCGGCAAAAGTGATACGATATTCTTTTGCACCTTTCACCGTATCTTTGTCATTGGGCAGGATTTCCTTCACCCGGTTCTTTCCACCGGTCAGTTCCATGGTGGCGGAACGTACAAATTGTACTTCATCGCCATTCACGCCCCATTCGAATCCGTATGCTTGCGGATGCATGTATCGGGCAATCACCGTATGGTCATCAAGGCGTTGCTTGATTTTCAAATAAGTACCATGTACATTAATCGCATCATCCATCATTCCTTCATACAACCCGTTGCGAGAATCAATCTTCCCCCGGCAACTGGAGAAATGGGTAGCATCCGCCTGCGTGGTAAAGTAACGCGGATCCTTATCGCCACGAAGACAAACGCTGAATTCATCCAACGTGATATTTTCACATAACTGGGCCAGCAGTCCCATACCTTCGGCATAATGCACTTTCACATTCTGCAAACGGGTGTCTTTATCATTGGACAAGAATATACCCGGAGCAGGACGATAATAAGTACGAAGAGCCACCACTGTCCCCGGTTTCAACCGGGCGTCTTTCCATTGAGGAGCATGGTAGACACGTGGAGAGATTTCCTTCAATCCTTCCATAGGACACCATAAGTCACTGGTGCGGTATACCAGACGCTTTGTCTTTTCTTCAAAAGCAATCCCTCCCTGGGGAGCACTGGACCAGCCTTCACCGTATGCTTCGAAAAAACCTTTCTCATTGATACGGCATTTCACCCATGCGGCAGGTTCAAAAGTAATTCCCTCCTCTCCGCTTTCCAATATCTTGACATGAGCAATATGAGGAGTCTCAAAATCTATGCTGAAATTACGCAAAGTACAATTCTCTGAACGAAGCAGAGAAAGTGGAAGCATACGTCCATGAAAGATAAAATCGGCGCCCTGTCCGTCCACCGTCAGCCCCTTCCAATCCTCCAAAGGGAAACCTACCGTTTTCGGATTGTCCTGATCATGATTGGAAATATAATACTCACGGACAGCCGCCCCTTCAGGATGGAAATCGTAACGTCCGGATTCAAAAAGCAGAGTGACCTTATCACCCAAAGCAACTTGAGACTTGATGTCTTGTAACGCCTTCTGCAATTTGGGTGAAAGATTCTCGTGTGTGTCCGGTACCAGACCATAATTTCGCATTTCGACTACCTTACTTCCGGCAAAAGCGGAAACAGCCAGCCATACGAAGCAGAAATTAAAGATAATTCGTTTCATTTAGGTTCATTATAGATTAGTTAGAATGACAAAACTAACAAAAATTCCTAACTTCGCAACCATAAATAAAGAAGAAAACAACATGAAAAAGATATTTTTGTCCTTCCTGCTGGTAATGGCAGGAATATCACACACTTTGGCACAAGGGTTAGATGGTAATGTGGAACAACGTCTAAAAGACTTTTTCACCCGGTACGAAACATCTTATGCCAACATAGGTAAGTGTAAATTAGACCGTTATGAAGTAAATCATGACAAAAAAAGACTGAATGTATATGCCAGCCCCAGCTTCGGCTACCAACCGTTTACCCCCGAAAAGACAGAAGCTATCTACCGGTTACTTAGACAAAGCCTACCCGGTCCTGTAAATTATTACGATATAACCATCTATGCCGATAGCAAATCAATCGAAGACCTGATTCCCAACTATCTGAGGAAGAAACAGGACAAAAGCCGCTTATGGCAACGGACAGATTATAAAGGTGATCCATGGGTAAAAAATATTTCCCGCCCCTTTACTGCCGGCAAAGGACTGGAAGGCAGACACATCGCCCTTTGGCAAAGCCACGGAAAATATTATAAAAAGGACAAGGGATGTTGGGAATGGCAACGTCCCCGCCTGTTCTGTACCACAGAAGACTTGTTCACCCAATCATTCGTCATACCTTATATTATACCCATGCTGGAAAATGCGGGAGCCATAGTTTATACCCCTCGTGAACGTGACTGGCAACGCAATGAGGTGATTGTGGATAATGATACCCATCCCCAAGGTTGCATCTATCAGGAGATAAAAAGCCGGAAAGGTAAATGGAAAACCGCCCCCACCCCAGCATTCGCTCAAAAACGATTGGTTTACCGGGACGGACAAAATCCTTTTGAAGAAGGTACAGCCCGCTTTGCCTCCACCGAGAAAAAACCGGAAAAAGCCTTTGCACAATGGATTCCCCATATTCCCGAAACTGGAAAATATGCCGTCTATGTGACTTATCAGACTTTACCCGGAAGTGTGAGTGACGCTAAATATCTGGTTTTCCATAAAGGGGGTGTCACCGAATTTCTGGTCAACCAACAAATAGGGGGAGGAACCTGGGTTTATCTGGGCACTTTTGAATTCGACAAAGGAACCAACGATTACGGTATGGTGGTACTAAGTAATGAGAGCAGACAAAAAGGAGTGGTATGCGCCGATGCCGTTCGTTTTGGCGGAGGAATGGGAAACATATCGCGCGGTGGAAAAACCAGCGGCCTGCCCCGTTATCTGGAAGGGGCACGCTATGCCGCACAATGGTCGGGTTTTCCTTATTCGGTTTACAGTCCCAGCGAAGGTAAGAATGACTATACCGATGATATAAACGCCCGCAGCCGGATAATAAACTATCTCAGCGGAAATTCTGTGTACAATCCAAAGGAGAAGGGATTGGGCGTTCCTTTTGAAATGACCTTGGGAGTGCACAGCGATGCAGGTTTTTCCAAAGAAGATGATTTAATAGGCACGCTGGGTATCTATACCACCGATTATAATAATGGTGAACTGAACACCGGTATCTCCCGTTATGCTTCCCGCGACTTGGCGGACATGGTACTGACCGGTCTGCAACAGGATATCTCCGCCCAATTCGGTATCCGGTGGCAACGCCGCAGCCTGTGGAACCGCAATTACAGCGAAACCCGTCTGCCTGCCGTTCCCTCGATGATTCTGGAACTCCTCTCCCACCAGAACTTCGCCGATTTGAAATTGGGGCACGATCCGCGTTTCAAGTTTACCGTAGGACGTTCTGTTTACAAATCCATACTAAAATACCTGAGTACCATGCATGGGACGGATTACGTAGTCCAACCTTTACCGGTAAATAACTTTGCCATTCACTCCGGAAGTAGGAAAAACACCTTCCAACTAACTTGGCAAGCGGTAGACGACCCGTTGGAACCGACTGCCAAAGCTCAACAATACATAGTCTATACCCGTCTGGGACATGGTGGATTTGACAATGGAACGTTAGTACGCGGTACTGAATATACCTTCGAAGCCGAACCGGGACTGGTATATAGTTTCAAAGTAACCGCAGTCAACAAGGGCGGAGAAAGTTTTCCTTCCGAAATCCTGTCAGCCTATCAGGCAAAGAAAAGTAAAGGAACAATCTTGATAGTCAACGGATTCGACCGTTTAAGCGGACCTGCTACCGTAGAATCTCCTTTCTTGCAAGGCTTTGACTTGAATACGGATCCGGGAATACCTTATATAAATACACCCGCCTTCTGCGGAACGCAACAAAGCTTCGACCGCAGCCGCATAGGACGGGAGACTAAAGACGGGCTGGGATATAGCGGCAGCGAACTGGAAGGAATGTTGATAGCCGGAAATACTTTCGATTATCCGTTCATTCATGGAAAAGCCATCCAGGCAGCCGGAGGATACTCTTTTGTATCGTGTAGTGATGAAGCCGTTGAAAATGGTTTTGTCCGGCTGGCAGATTACCCCATTACAGACCTGATATTCGGAGCCGACAGGCGTCCTTTCTCCCACACATTGCAACAGTTGCTCACAACCTATTGTCAAGGAGGCGGCAACCTGATGCTCAGCGGCTCGTATATAGGAAGCAACATGAACAGTCCCACAGCACTGAACTTCACCGAAAACATATTAAAATATAGTTTCGGAGGCAGCATGATAAATTCCACTTCGGGAGAAATATATGGAGCCAACACCCGTTTCAGTATTCCCCGCACTATCAACGAGCAAACATACGCCGTACCCGCTCCCGACTGTCTGACCCCGATAGCCCCTGCTTACTCCGCTTTTGTATATAATCCGGGCAGTTACAGTGCCGGTATCGCCTATAAAGGCAAATATCGGACTTTTGTCCTGGGTTTCCCCTTTGAAAGCATTCAGGGAGTGAAGGAAAGAGCACGGGTAATGAGTGCCATCCTGGGCTTCTTTGGCAGCAAGTGATATTTTTAAACGAAAATAAAAGGGCAAATAAGAGGTTATTTCATAAAAACGCCTAACTTTGTCCGTATAAACCATTAAAATAAAACGACTATGTACACTATACAGACTAATGCCTCCGGCACACGCAGCATGGAAATCTCAGAAGAGAACCTGCAAACTATTGAGAAATATGCTTTATTCCAGCATCTGATAGACAGCAACGGTATCGTGGACGAGTCGGTGCTGGAGAAACTGAAGTTGAATATCCGTTCACTGATAACCAGCGAGGAAGGAAACAATAAAGAGCTGCTCGACCTTTGTATCGATGTAATTTATCATAATAACATGAAAGCTTTCGGACTTCATCAACTCATTCTGCTTTATATCCAATGGGAGAAAGAGAAAAATAAAGATGAAGAAGAGATATAATAAACAATCTCTGTGTTCTCTGTAGCAAAACAAAAAAAACAGTATTTATCATTGAAAGAATACAAACTTACAGACTGGTTGCCGACAACCAAGAAAGAAGTAGAGATGCGCGGATGGAATGAACTGGACGTAATCTTGTTCAGCGGTGACGCCTACGTAGATCATCCTTCATTTGGTCCGGCAGTAATTGGAAGATTATTAGAGGCGCAAGGTTTGAAAGTGGCCATTGTGCCTCAACCCAACTGGCGTGATGACCTGCGCGATTTTAAGAAGCTGGGACGTCCACGCCTCTTTTTCGGTGTGTCCGCCGGATGTATGGACAGCATGGTAAACAAATACACTGCCAACAAGCGTTTGCGCAGCGAGGATGCTTATACTCCCGACGGCCGCCACGACATGCGTCCCGAATATCCCAGCATCGTTTATACACAGATTTTAAAGAAAATCTATCCCGACGTACCTGTCATTCTGGGAGGTATAGAGGCATCTTTGCGCCGTGTCACCCATTATGACTACTGGCAGGACTGCCTGCGTAAATCAATTCTGATAGATTCCGGAGCCGATTTATTGATCTATGGAATGGGAGAGAAGCCGATTACGGAACTTTGCAAGAGAATGAAAGAAAGCAAAGACAGTCAGGACGGAGCCCATCTACCCTTACAAAAGGATATTCCCCACGATATACCACAAACGGCTTACCTTATCCGTAAGAAAGGATCAGTTCCGTCCGAGCACTCTGTAATTGAGTGTGTGAACGAAAAGCCAGATATCATCCTACACTCTCATGAAGCATGCCTGAAAGATAAAAAGAAACAAGCCGAGAACTTCCGCTTCATTGAAGAGGAAAGCAACAAGTACGAAGCCTCCCGCATCTTGCAAGATACAGGCAATGAAACAGTAGTAGTCAATCCGCCTTATCCTCCAATGAGCCAAGGCGAACTGGATCATTCTTTTGATTTGCCCTATACGCGTATGCCTCATCCTAAATATAAAGGAAAACGCATTCCCGCATTCGACATGATTAAATTCTCGGTCAATCTGCACCGTGGTTGTTTTGGCGGATGCGCCTTTTGTACCATTTCCGCCCATCAAGGGAAATTTATTGTAAGCCGAAGTAAAGAGAGTATCTTAAGAGAAGTGAGAGCCATAACTGAAATGCCTGATTTCAAAGGCTATCTGAGTGACTTGGGAGGACCTAGCGCCAACATGTATGCCATGCGTGGTAAAGATGAGAAAATTTGCCGGCGATGCAAACGGCCGTCATGTATCCATCCCAAAGTATGTCCCAATTTGAACACGGACCATCGCCCCTTATTGGATATTTATCATTCGGTAGACGCACTTCCCGGTATCAAGAAAAGCTTTATCGGAAGCGGTGTACGCTATGACCTGTTACAATATCAAAGCAAAGATCCGGCAGTAAACCGAAGTACGGCTGAATATACCCGCGAACTGATAGCCCATCATGTCAGCGGGCGCTTGAAAGTGGCTCCGGAACATACCAGCGACCAAGTGCTGCAAATCATGAGGAAACCTTCGTTTTCACAATTTTATGACTTCAAAAAGACTTTCGACAAAATAAATAAGGAGTTGAATATGCGGCAGCAGATTATACCTTATTTTATAAGCAGCCATCCCGGATGTACGGAAGAAGATATGGCAGAACTGGCAGTGATCACCAAGAAATTGGATTTCCATCTGGAACAAGTACAGGACTTTACTCCTACTCCGATGACTGTAGCCACTGAAACCTGGTACACAGGTTATCATCCATATACGTTGCAACCGGTATTTTCCGCTAAAACACCAAAAGAAAAACTGGCTCAACGGATGTTCTTTTTCTGGTATAAACCCGAAGAACGACGTGCCATCATCAATGAATTGCGCAAAATAGGACGCGCTGATCTGATAGATAAGCTGTATGGTAAATACAAAGCCTGAGTTTTAAATTCACCACAGATTATACAGATTTGATCTGTGGTGAAACTGTTTTTTAACGTCTTGTTTACCTTTCATCGTGTTTTGACGAAACACAGGAACAGGTACATGTGTTCCAAGTTACAGATATTGATATTTATTCCCCCCTAAACTTAATTAGAAAAGCACCGCAAATATTAATTGATAAAAATACGACCTATCCTATTGAATATCATTTATTTTTTGCTATCTTTGGGCAAAACCAACTTTTAAATCAATACTGCGTATGGAAACGTATCTATTCTGGATTGTGCCCATTGCCTCCCTCTTGGCATTGGTACTTGCATGGTATTTCTACAAACAAATGATGCTTGAAAGCGAAGGAACTCCGACGATGGAGAAAATCGCTTCTTATGTGCGCCAGGGCGCCATGTCCTATCTGAAACAACAATACAAGGTGGTAGGGCTGGTATTTCTGGGATTAGTTATTCTGTTTTCTATCATGGCATACGGCTTCAACTTACAAAATCCGTGGGTGCCCATTGCTTTTCTTACCGGCGGTTTCTTCTCCGGACTGTCCGGCTTTTTAGGAATGAAAACGGCTACATACGCTTCTGCACGTACCGCCAATGCCGCCCAGCACTCCCTGAACAAAGGACTGCGTGTAGCTTTCCGTAGCGGAGCTGTTATGGGGTTGGTCGTTGTCGGCTTGGGACTACTCGATATTTCTTTCTGGTACATATTATTGGACTATTGCATTCCCACAGACGCCTTGAACCCTTCTGCTAAATTATGTGTCATCACAACCACCATGCTTACCTTTGGTATGGGAGCCAGCACACAAGCACTTTTCGCCCGTGTAGGAGGTGGAATCTATACCAAGGCAGCCGATGTAGGTGCCGACCTGGTAGGTAAAGTGGAAGCCGGTATTCCGGAAGATGACCCCCGCAATCCCGCAACCATTGCCGATAATGTGGGTGACAATGTAGGTGACGTAGCCGGAATGGGCGCCGATCTGTACGAATCCTATTGCGGCTCTATTCTGGCTACCGCCGCTTTAGGTGCTGCCGCTTTTATTGGCTCGGACGATACCGTGATGCAGTTTAAAGCGGTTATCGCACCTATGCTGATTGCGGCAGTGGGCATCGTTCTCTCTATCATCGGTATTTTTGCCGTCCGTACTAAAGAAAATGCAGGAATGAAGGAATTACTCGGATCATTAGCCACAGGAACCAATTTAAGTTCGGTACTGATTGTCGTTGCCACTTTCCTTATCCTTTGGGCATTAGGTTTGGAAAATTGGGTAAACATTTCCTTTGCTGTGGTAGTGGGATTAATAGTAGGTATCGTTATCGGCCGTTCCACCGAATATTATACTTCTCAATCGTATAAACCCACACAACGGTTGGCCGAAAGTGGAAAGACCGGTCCGGCCACCGTTATCATTTCCGGTATCGGACTAGGTATGGTTTCCACCACCATCCCTGTACTGGCAGTAGTAACCGGTATCATCTTGTCCTACTGGCTCGCTTCAGGATTTGATTTTGCCAATATTTCCATGGGATTGTATGGCATCGGTATCGCTGCCGTAGGTATGCTTTCGACATTAGGAATCACCTTGGCTACCGATGCTTACGGACCGATTGCAGACAATGCCGGCGGTAACGCTGAAATGAGCGGACTGGGCAAAGAAGTACGCAAACGTACTGACGCCCTCGACTCGTTAGGTAACACGACTGCCGCTACAGGCAAAGGTTTTGCCATCGGCTCCGCAGCTCTGACCGGCCTGGCCCTGCTGGCATCCTATGTAGAAGAAATCCGTATCGGATTAACCCGGTTGGGGCAAACCATTCTGGAATTACCAAACGGCATTACCGTAAATGTTCATAACGCCAGTTTCACTGACTATATGCTTTATTACGATGTAACCCTGATGAACCCCAAAGTGCTAAGCGGCATGTTTTTGGGCAGTATGATGGCATTCCTGTTCTGCGGTCTGACCATGAACGCCGTAGGCCGAGCAGCCGCTCACATGGTAGAGGAGGTGCGTCGCCAGTTCCGTGAAATAAAAGGGATTCTGACAGGAGAGGCAGAACCCGACTATGCCCGTTGCGTACAAATATCCACCAAAGGAGCACAACGTGAAATGGTATTCCCCTCTCTACTGGCTATCATTGCCCCTATCGCTACCGGACTGATTTTTGGTGTTCCCGGTGTTATCGGTCTGCTGATAGGTGGTTTGTCCTCGGGCTTCGTTCTTGCCATTTTTATGGCCAATGCGGGAGGCGCATGGGATAATGCGAAAAAATTTATAGAAGAAGGTAATTTCGGAGGTAAAGGAAGCGAAGTACACAAAGCAACGGTTACCGGTGACACAGTAGGTGACCCGTTTAAAGATACATCCGGACCCAGTTTGAACATTCTGATTAAACTGATGAGTATGGTCGCCATTGTAATGGCCGGACTGACAGTTGCTTGGAGTTTGTTCTGATAGAAAAACGGAAAGCCGCTTCGGAGGAGGCGGCTTTCTAATTTTAAAAAGATTCTGATAAACTATTTTTAAAACTTCCCCAACACTTCCATCATTGCCGGACGACGTTTGTATTTTATCCGGAACTCTGCCACCAAGCTTTTCACAACAGCCTGTCCACCGTTTAGTTTACGTATGCAGGATAATACCCGTGCTATAAATTCATAATGCTCCCGTCCCAGATTCCGTTCAGCATAATCATTCAATAAAGAAGTATATATAGCAATCAATTTCTCAGAATGAGTGTCCTTCAAATAATGGGCATATTTCATCAATGCTTCCAACTGATTGTATCGGACTGACGACAGCAAAGAGAACAAGCTGTCATTATCCTTTTCTTTCACATAAATTTCAGCCTTATCATTTCCGACAAAAGAAAAATAGTCACTTAACTCGGCTTCTTTCATCATCCTATCCAGAAAACTTTTCCATTGTTCTTTCGGTACCAGAGTTTTAAGTTTGCTGTAATATATCAATTTATCACTACCCACCACAAACAACAGACGACATGTATCAATTACCTCAGAAACCCTATGAGTTATTTCATAAATATCCAATTTCATTTTCAGCCATTCACCCACAGTGCCAGAATGCATTTCTCTTTCCGCTATTTCTATTCCGTCATTCAGCAAACAAATGGCTTCATCATATTGGCAACGGGCAATCAATTTATCAACCTCCATTCTTCGTATTTCAGTCAGATAAAGATATTGACGAATCGTATCATCCGCCTTTTGTTCTTCATTCTGTTCTAACAACAGATTGACCTTACGAAGGACTAACTTATAGATATCACAGGTTCCCTTTCTTACTTCAAGAAGTTCATCAATCAATTCCAACGCTTTTTCTGCCGGTTGAATCGAAAGATTGATCTGCATCATCAATTCGTCTACATCATAAAGATCATATTCACGAAAAATAGATATTTCAGCAATCTCACGCAAGCCCTGAAGTATCTCCATCTTTTGTGCCTGAGTGGTTTTAGGATGTTCAATCACTTTCAGGAGCAAATCTCCTGCCTGTTCACAATAGTCAGAAGAAGAAATACCATCATCATACAAAAGTTCATCATCATAGTTTTCACCGATGGAACGAAGTACTTGAAGAGCTATGGCAATAGAATTATCCATAGCTTCCAAATTCAAAAAGAAATCCGCTTTCTCCAAAAAAGTGTCCATCTGATTGAAAATAGTTTTCCAGTCACGGTCGTAATTATCATAACGATTGTGATAACGAGACCTTTTATGGTAACCAGATCCTTTAAAAACTTTTTGAATTTCAATTCTGTAATCTTTTCCCTTTGATGACAAAGATAGCTCCTTAGCTATGAAATGATTTGAAAGTGCCGTTTTAAATTCCAGATTCGTTGAAGCATACTCACAGATAAATTTCGAGAGTTCCTGCGGATCAATGAAAGACAACAGTCGCTGTATGTCTACCAAAGACGGACAAGGCTGCTTACCCACTTCTTTTATTTCCTCTAAAACAGGGGTTTCCTCCGCTTTGATTTTCATCTTCGAGAAAATACTATTACCCGCCTTTTTTCTATTGTCGCGAATTGCCAACAATGTCGCTACGACATGTTTGCAGATTTCTCCATCATACGGACAATCACAGTACCAGGATTCTATCTCGTTTCCATCCATAGATATCTCCACATTATAATCGTCTGTTCCTTCTACAGTCGCAGTCCATTCACCGGGTGAGATTTCTTCCAATTCGGAAACAGCGTCTATTTCATAATACTCTTCCCCACGCATCCATATTTTATAGGGAACAAAGTTCTCAAAATTATCCAATGTAATCATGTACAATACTTCGGTATTTTTTATCGGTTCGAGTGTCCCATTGTCAAAGAACGCTCATAGCATTCTGCATTCTCCAACAAACAGGTTTTGTTATTGATAGACTGTTCCATCAAAACAGCCACAGATTACCCGGATTCGCACAGGTTCAATCTTAAAGTTTTCAGCTTAAACACCCGTGTGAGCCCAAGTAACCTGTGGTAAAAAGACTTGTGATGCATTCATACCCACAAAGTCAAATTCATTACAGACTGTTCTTAGTCAAAACATTACAATTAAATTTGTTCAATATCTCCACACATCTCTCCACATTAGACGGACGGATAACCACATGTGCCGTATCTCCCTGAGCAAAAGCATACATATATTCAATAAAGATATTCTCTGCTGCCAGATAGTCCAAAACTTTAGCCAAAGAACCTGCCACATTCGGGCAACTGATACATACCACATCGGTCAGCATCACGGCAAAATTCTCGGCACGAAGTACTTCCACCGCTTTTTCCACATCCGAAACAATCAGGCGAAGTATACCGAAATCAGTAGATTCCGCCATGCTGAACGCATGCATATTGATATCATACTTTGCCAATGTCTTGGTTACGTCATTTATTCTTCCGGTTTTGTTTTCCAGAAAAACAGATAATTGCTTGATTGTCATATCGCATACTTTTTTATTTTAAAATCCGATTGTCTATCACACGTTTACTCTTACCTTCACTACGGGCAATGCTATTAGGTTCCATCAGCTTCACTTCGGCACTGATGGAAAGGACACTTTTCAGTTTGTCGCTCAATGCTTTCTTCATGGCAAGCATACTTCCCATATCATCCGAGAAGAAGTCTTTGCGGACTTCCACTTGTACTTGCAAAGAGTCGAGATTATTCTTCCTATCCACCACCAGCATATACTGAGGTTCAAACTGAGGCATATCCAAAATAACACTTTCCACCTGAGACGGGAAAACATTGATGCCACGGATAATAAGCATATCGTCACTACGGCCTACAATACCCGACATACGGATATTGGTTCTTCCACACGGACATTCACCCTCCATCAGGGAAGTCAAGTCCTTCGTACGATAACGCAATAACGGCATCCCCTCCTTTGTCAAGGTAGTAAACACCAATTCTCCCACTTCTCCATCCGGAAGACGTTCCAGCGTTTCAGGATTAATGATTTCAGGATAAAAATGATCCTCATTGATATGCGAACCATGTTGCTCCTGACATTCGTAGGAAACACCGGGTCCCATAATCTCACTTAATCCATAAATATTATACCCTTTCAATCCCAGCCGCTCTTCTATCTCCTTACGCATACTTTCCGTCCATGGCTCGGCTCCGAAAGCTCCGATACGGAGATTGATATCATTCTTGGTCAATCCCATACGTTCCACCACTTCTGCCAGATAAAGAGCGTATGAAGGAGTACAGGCAATTCCCGTTATACCCAAGTCGCGAATCAGACGGACATGCTTTTCCGTATTTCCTGTAGAAGCCGGGATAACAGTCGCCCCCAGATTCTCCACCCCATAATGTGCGCCCAACCCGCCTGTAAACAAGCCATAACCATAACTGACAGAAAAGGTATCATTACGGGTAACCCCGTATGCTGAAAGACAACGTGACATCACTTCGGACCATACAGACAAGTCACGACGCGTATATCCCACAATGGTAGGATTCCCGGTTGTTCCCGAAGAAGCGTGCACACGTACAATTTCCGAAGCAGGAGCAGCCTGAAGACCATATGGATAATTATCACGTAAATCCTGCTTGGTAGTAAAAGGAAGTTTTACGATATCTTCGATAGTCTGGATATCATCCGGAGACAAATCCATCTCCTGCATCTTGTTACGATAAAAAGGAACATTATGATAAACCAGGTTCACCAACTTGTTCAGACGTTTTCCCTGCAGAGCACTCATCTCGTCCCGACTCATGCACTCTTTATTTTTATTCCAAATCATAATAAATAATTTTTCAATGTGCTAATCAGCCAATGTACTGGCGCACAAACCCACCGTATGGCAATCGGCACATTATCCTATTAGCACATTATTTTCAATGATCTTCATGAAAAGCTCTCATGCGTTCCTCCATCACCGGATAAAGTTCATCGCGCATCCGTGACGTACAGGCGCGGACACCTTCCTGCTCGCTACCGGTAGTAGAAAGCGAGATGCTGCTTACCCCATAATACAATAACTCCCGGAGCAATTCACCCCCTGTCATATTTCCGTAACCTATGGTAAAGAAGAAACCATCTCCCACCACCTGGGTAGCATCATAGTCATATACGATATGGAAACCATTGTCGGTAAATATTTTCTTCATGCGTTCCGCACGACGGGCATATTCGCGGGTATCTTCCACAAAATTGATTTTACCTTCGGTAGACAGACGGAGCATTTCAGCGTATGCATACTGAGTGGAAGCCGTACATCCCGAAGTAATCATATAAAGAATGGAAGCAATCAGCGTAGGACCGAACACCCCTGCATCTTTATACCGTTCTGCCAAGGCAGGGAACTGGCGGTCGAACAGTTTGTCGCTGATACATGCCAATGCCATACGCTGTCCGGCATAACTGAATATCTTGGAAGAAGAAAGCATCAGGATATAATTATCCGTATATCTTGCCACAGTGGGCGGATAAGGCGGTTCAAAAGGATGCCCCATATCCCGACGGAAATCCATGCAGAAATAAGCCAGATCTTCCATGACAATCACATCATACCGGGTTGCCAGTTCACCGATTATCTGCAACTCCTCCTCTTCCAGACAAATCCATGCCGGATTATTCGGATTAGAATAGATAATCGCTGCTATATCGCCTTTACTCAGGAAACTTTCCAATTTCTCACGCAAGGCCTGTCCACGATAATGATAGATATCAAACTCTTCCCACTCCACGCCGATAATGCGAAGCTGGGATTTCTGAATAGGAAATCCGGGATCAATGAACAATACCTTGTCTTTCCCCGGAATACGCTGCGTACAGGCTATGAACGAGCCGAATGAACCCGCCACCGACCCGGTGGTAGGCACACAAGCGCGCGGAGAGATATCCAGATTCAAGAAAGCTTTTACAAAACGGGAAGCCTCCTTTTTCAACTCGGGCACTCCTGCGGCAGCCGGATATTGCGATCCGACTCCCCTGTCCAAAGCAGCTTTCTCCGCTTCAATCCCTATCTGATTGGCGGCAAGACCGGGAGATCCCTGATCCATGCGGATAAAAGGAATCCCCGTTTCCTTTTCCAGATACTGGGCTACCAACAGCACATCACCGATAGTAGCCTGTGCAAGATTGGCGATGTGCAGTTCCTTCACCGCCTTCTCCACTAATTCTTCACTAAATATCTTCATGGCATTACCAGTTCTTTACCGCATTCAATCCTATATCAAAAGCCTTCTGATTCATTTCAACAATCTTCTCACCTTTTGCAGCAAACACACGCCCTATGCTTTCGCGCAACTGTTCCGGTGATACGATTTCAATATACTTCGCAGCCATGCCCAGCAGAATCACATTCGCGCATTTAGGCATACTGTTTTCTTTTGCCATATCCTCTATTTCCAACTTCACCACATGCGGAAGACTCTCCAAAGCCCTCATCAGATCCACTTCTTCAGGATAGTCGGGAATGTTCTTGAAAGGATTAGCGGAAGTAATCACCCAACCTTCTTCCTGCAAGTAAGGCAGATAACGCAACGCCTCCATCGGTTCCATGGAAATAATCAGATCCGCCTCACCCTGAGCGATCAGATCCGAATAAATCGTTTCGTCGGATAGACGCAGATTAGACTGTACATCCCCTCCGCGCTGGCTCATGCCGTGTACCTCGGCCTGCTTCAAATTGATGCCTTCTGCCGTAGCAGCTTCTCCTATAATAGTAGCGATAGTCAGGATACCCTGTCCTCCTACGCCCGAAAGTATGATATCTTTTCTCATGCCTTATCTGCTTTTTTCTGTCTTAGTTTACGATTCAATGTCTGGATACACTCTCTGCGCGGAATAATGACAGACACCCCTTTATATTCTATTTCCTCACGAATGGTACGGGTGATTTCTTCCATATTCTTTGGTAATGGAACCACCACACGCACATGTTCGGGTTCTACCCCTAATCCCAGGCAGATCGCCTCGAATTTGTTCGTACCGGCAGAATCCTGTCCACCGGTCATGGCGGTAGTCAGGTTATCCGAAATCACCACCGTGATATTGGCACGGTCATTCACCGCATCCAGCAGACCGGTCATACCGGAATGAGTGAAGGTCGAGTCACCGATAACAGCAATGGCCGGAAATACCCCTGCATCGGAAGCACCTTTGGCCATGGTTATGGAAGCACCCATATCCACACAACTGTCGATAGCACGGAACGGGGGCAACGCACCTAATGTATAGCAACCGATATCACCGAAAATGCGTGCATCCGGATATTCCGCAGCCACCTTGTTCAATGCATCATACACATCCCGATGACCACATCCCTGACACAATGCAGGCGGACGCGGCATCACCACCTGAGGCTTGCCAAACGGACGTTTGATTCCCCATCCGATCGCCTCGCCCACATTATCCGGAGTCAATTCACCAGTACGCGGCAAAGTTTCCGTCAAGCGTCCCTTTACCTCATAGTCCGAGGAAAGTATCGCTTTTACCTGCTCTTCCACAAACGGCTGACCATCTTCCACTACCAGAACATATCCGCAGCGGTCTGCCATCGTCCTGATTTCTTCAGCCGGCAACGGATACTGCGAAACTTTCAATACCGGAATATGGCAACTGTCCGTATCCGCCTCCTTCACATAATTATAACCGATACCACAGGCTATCACTCCGAATTCATAATCATATTCGGGATTCAACCCTTCCAGATAATTATAAGGAGATTTGGAGGAAACTTCTTCCAGCTTCTCCTGCTTTTTCACTAAATCCAGATATTGTTTACGCGCATTACCCGGCAGCAATACCCAGTGGGCACGTTCATGATCAGGATTCAACTGATTTTCCTCACGGATATCGGCTACTTCCACACCGGCACGCGAATGTGCCAGACGGGTAACCACACGCATCAGCACCGGCAACTTCAGTTTTTCCGAGAGTGTATATGCGTAATCCATCATATCGTATGCTTCTTGTTGGGAAGACGGTTCCAGCATGGGAATCATAGCAAATTTTCCATAAAAACGTGAATCCTGCTCGTTCTGTGACGAGTGCATGGAAGGGTCATCGGCAGCCAGCACCACCAGACCACCGTTCACGCCGGTTATGGCAGAATTGACAAACGCATCGGCAGCCACGTTCATGCCTACATGTTTCATACATACCAAAGCACGTTTTCCTGCGTATGACATACCCAATGCAGCCTCCATGGCCGTTTTTTCATTGGTACACCAAGTGCTGTGCAATTTTCTTTCCTTTGCCAAAGGATTATTCTGGATAAACTCTGTGATTTCAGTGGACGGTGTACCCGGATAGGCATATACACCCGATATGCCGGCATGTATCGCTCCGAGGGCAATTGCCTCATCGCCCAACAATAATTTCTTTTCAGCCATTATCTATTATTTTGTTAATTGTTTCATATCAATGTAAAGGGGTCTGCATCATCCAATACCGGGAATTTCTTCCTGAAAGCCTGCAATGCCTCCATATCGATATCAGCCGATACCGCACTTTCCCTGCTCCACGGACATTCGGCTATCGTTTTTCCGTAGGGATCGATGATGGCGCTGCCACCCGAATATTCACAGGCAGGATCAGTTCCCATGCGGTTCACTCCGGCCACATAGCACTGGTTATCAATAGCCCGCGCCCGAAGCAGCGCGCTCCAGGCATCCACACGGGGAGTGGGCCAGCTTGCCACATAAAGTATCATGTCGTAATCCCCCAGGTTGCGTGACCAAACAGGGAAACGGAGGTCATAACATACTTCCAAAAGAATACGTACCCCACGGAAGTTCACCACCACACGCTCTGTGCCGGCAGTGAAACGCTTGTGTTCGCCCCCGAAGGTGAACAAATGTTTCTTATCATAATGCTGCACGGCTCCGTCCGGATGGACAAAGTAAAAACGATTATAATAGTTTCCATTCTCACATACTGCTACACTGCCTGCAATAGCACAATTCCGCTCGGCTGCCTTACGCTTCATCCAGTGCAGGGTTTCACTGTCGGCGCTCTCCGCAATTCCTTCGGGTTGCGTACAAAAACCGGTGGAAAACATTTCGGGTAAAACAAACAGATCAGCATCCAGCAGACAGCTTATCGCTTCGTCCGCCCTTGCTATATTGGCCTGTGGATTGGCCCATTCTATATTTCTCTGTAGAATTGTTATTTTCATTGTTTTTCATATTATAAGACCCACAAAGGTAACAAATATAATAAGATAGCAAGCATTTTATTACTAACTATTTCCTTTCACTCCCTTTTTTCTTACATGTTTTCATAAATATCCCCTATTTATTCCTCATAAAAAAAGCAGCCCAGCAAGGACAAGCCTTGCTGGGCTGCACTAAATGCCTTATTTTTGTCTCAAACAGTAACGGTTATATGAAACCAATCAGTTGTATTCAAAGTTTTATCGTTTTCACCTTACCCGGAATAACCGTCAGCCGCACCGTCCCATCCCCCTCTATCTCCACTTTCTGGTATCTGGCCTCCACCACCACCTTACCATCCGGTGCCATCAGTCCCCATTGACAAGCATTCTCCTCGAATACACAATAACCGCCGACGGGAGGACAGATGTTCCTATAACAAGGAGGAACCACGATACGCTCACCCGACTTCAGCCCCCATTTCAGCCCCATCCGGAAAGGACGGACATCGCCTATCTCCTCCAGTCTCTTCCGTCTTTTCTCCTCCTCATTCCGTTTCAGTAACAGGTTCATTTCCTCCGCACGCCGCCCGGCCTCTTCCTTCAATCTCTTCACCGCAGAGTCAAAATCCTCCTCACCAGCCTCAGGATTATTACAGGCGATATATCGTTTCCTCTTTCCTTTCTCCACATGATAATAACTCCCTTGCCCGTCCATCACCACGATGCTCCGGTCTGCCAGACGACCACAGCACCAATACACCTCCTCGTCATCCCCTTCCAGCAGACAAGCGAAAACATCGAACACGGTAGACCATACAGGATCCGCCAACTTGCAGGACTTCGGGACACGATAGTCCGGTATCTTCAGATAAAAGCCATAAAACAGAGACTGTCCTTATGCAGCCCGCGCATGGAAGCATACGCCTTCCGTGTGCGGCTATGAAAGGTCTCTCCCACTTTCAGCAATTCCACGCTACCGTAAGAGCACACCACCGGCTTCTCCCGATAAGTCCTGTCCGTTTTCAAGTCGATGTAAGCATCCGTACCATCATTGCCCGTAACGGCCAGAAGCTCCCCTTTCAGGAATCGCAACCTCCGGCAGCGGTCTATGATGATCTTCGGCTTTCCGTTATCGTCCACCACCCCTGTACGGCCATCTTCCAAACAAACCGCCGCCCGGTCCGCACAGGTGTCGAACACTTCCTTATATCGAGGCATCACTGTCACTCTGTTTCTACGCTCAGTCCCCACAATCCGCTACATCGGTCATGGAAAGCTTTCAGAACAGAGAGTGCATTCCGCCCCTCTTCCTGATCAGACAAATTCCGGTTCCTGATCGCATCCAGCAAACTGTTCCATGGGTCATCACCATTTCCCATTCTTCCTCCCGCCTGCCTTCCTCCAAGAGCGAACACGCCACGGACAGCCCGTTTTTCCGCTCTTTTCCGAGAAAAAGGTGTCACCCAGTATCCGCCCCTCGAACATCGCTTCCCAATCCCGCTCACGGACGGGCAGACCGAATATCCGGTGCAACCCCACATTATCTATCAGCATACAGGATTCCTTATCACCCGATTTCCGTAATCCCCTCCCCACCTGTTGCAAGTATTTCGCCAGTGAAAGCGTGGGACGAGCCAGCTGCACGAACTCCACATCGGGACAGTCGAAGCCCTCGGAAAAGATATCCACATTGACCAGCACCCTGATCCTTCCCTGCCTGAAGCCCTCTACCAGTTCCCTACGCTCCGAAGCAGGCGTTTTGCTGTCGATAGCCACAGCCGACACTCCGTGTGCATTGTAATAGGCGGCTATCTGACGGGCATGGGCTATACTGACGGCATACACCATTCCTTTTTTTCCCGGCGGCATACCTCTCGACGCTCTCGTACAACCGCCGGATGCTGACCTGACGGTTCAATACCTCATTCATTTCCTTCACCTGATAATCTCCGTCCACCCCACGTTTCTTCAACGAATTTATTATCTGTTGCTCCCTGCTGTCAGCACGGATAGACACGTAGTCGAAAGCAGACAGCCAGCCTTTCCCGATGAATTCCGCGATGCTCCACGAAGTTGTCAGCGCATCAAACAAATCCGTGAAGCCCTTGCCGTTCAGCCGGCAGGGGGTGGCGGTCATGCCCAGTTTCCTCGCCTCCGGATATCTCTTCCAAAGCTCCCTGTAAGTCTCCGCCAGTGCATGATGCGCCTCGTCAATGACAATCAATCCGGGAGCTTCCCCTATATTCTTCCAGTTACGGGACAACCACTGGATGGAGAATACCCGCACCCTTCCGGATTCTTCCGGCATACTGTCTTTCCCCGTCTTTCCGTTCTTTCCCGTTTTGTCCGGTTCTTTTCCCATTCCATACCGGGCTGCGGTTTCCTCTATCTGCTCCACCAGCTCTCTGCGATGCGCCACAATCCACACCCGCGTGCCGATACCGATACCACAGAGAAACTCTTTCACCACCGCTGCCAGCAGATGTGTCTTTCCCGTGCCTGTAGGCATTTGTACCATGACACTCCGATGGAACTCCCACTCCTTAAAGAGCCTGAGCTTCATCTCCTGCTGGTAGTCACGAAGACCATCGTTCTTGCAATACATCATGGTGCGGATGCCGGTCGCCACCGACAACAAAAGAGGGAAAGGCTGCATGCATCATCGCACACAGCCTATAGTGAATATTCTATCTTTATGAATTCATTTTTATCAGCAGCTTGCTAGTTGATATCGTAAATATTTGATATCGCAAACCGTTCCGCCACTGAATTTAATACGAAACCGATGACAGGGGCTATTTTTCTATGAGCCAGTCGCCCAACGTATGCTCCTCCGCATCAAAGCTGATGCCCACTTTCACCACAGGCAGTCCGCTGAGGGTAAAACGTTCGGGATAGTTTTTCAAATTTATCTGAGACATGGCGGCATCGGCATCCTTGCCTAGTTTCAATTCAATAACATACAACATGTCGGCAGTGCGCATCACCACGTCCACACGTCCCTTCGGGATACGGACTTCCACATCCACATACATTCCGAAAAGAGAGAAGATGATGTAGAACAACTGCTGGTAATGCCCTTCATAATTCGTGTTATCGCAATAAGGAACGGTGGAGAGAAACTCCTGAAGCAGACGCAAGGCTCCATCCATATCGCCCAAGCGTATCGCACCATACATACGGCCTATGGTAGTAAGCCCCATATCGGTATTGTAAGCCAGATAGTTCGGCAACAGACTCTGCATCAGTCCCACCCGTATCTCCCTGTTCGGAATATCCAGCGTGTAAAGCTCGGTATATTTATCATAGTCCTTTATCGTGACATAGCCGCTCTGATAGAGCAAAGGCGTAATAGTTGTCATCCGCTCGGTAGGGGCATCAAAACTGGCAGCCATAGCCTGCATGCTGTGTCCCACTTCAGAGGGAAGAACATGGAACTTGCGCAGCATCTCTATCAGATAGGTGGGCGTGCCGCTGCCAAACCAATAAGAGTTTAACTTGCCATCTTCGAAAGCATTCAGCAGGCTGAACGGATTAAAAACATCTGGCGAAGGCCAGGTGAAATGATAGCCGTCATATTTCTCTTGCAGTTTCAGTAGGGTATCTTCTTTGCTCATCTCCTGCGAAAGGGCAAAGCGTTCTATATACCCGCCCATCTGTTCCAACATTTCCTCTTTAGTGATACCGCAAATGGCAGCGTAGGGCTCGTCCATGCTAATATTCTTGATATTGTTCAGCTCGCTGAAAATGCTGAGCTGGGAAAACTTGGTGATGCCGGTCAGGAACACAAAGCGCAGATAAGGGTCGCACGCCTTCAACGGACTGTAGAAATTATGCATCACATTACGCAGGACGGGGAGGTTCTCATCCTCGTGCACCACATCCAGCAACGGCGCGTCGTATTCGTCAATAAGGACTACCACCTGCCGGCCGGTCTGCTCGCAGGCACGCTTTATCAGGTCTGCCAACTGGACGTTAACCCCCGCATCATTGTTTTTCGTCAGGCCATATTTCTCATTATATTCCCGCAACCGCCAGGCCAGATACTCATTCAGTTTCTCCTTGTCCAGATGCTTGGCCAAGCTCATGTCAAAGTGCAGCACCGGGTATTCCGTCCACTCGGTTTCCAGCTTTTCGATGGCAAGCCCTTTGAAAAGGTCTTTCTTCCCGGCAAAATAGCAGTGCAGCGTAGAGGTAAGCAATGACTTGCCGAAACGCCGGGGGCGGCTCAGGAAACAATATTTGGAGGCACCGTTCGCCATCTGGTAAATATACTCCGTCTTGTCTATATAAAGATAATTCCCCTCTATGACTTTCTCAAAAGCCTGTATCCCTATCGGGCATCTCTTCAATGACTGTTGCTTCATGGCGCGCTACTTTTTCTGATTGTACTACAAAGGAACAAAATCTAACCGGAAATTCCTAACCGAATGCTCTTTTTTATTATTTCAGATGGACTTTAAAGACAAGACCTCCGGAGAAGTATTTCCCATTATTCAGCTCGGCTACAAGATTTACATAGTCTTTCCAAAAACTATACTCAAAACCTATATTGCAAGTTCTTGCATCATACTCCGCCATCAGGTTCAAGCCATTTATCATTTTTACAGCCCAAGACTCTTGCACAGGCAATCCCAACCGGAAATTCACCCCTATAGCCGGACGGTTATGATGCTCCCAGGTAGCCGGCCGGTCCAGCACCCAGGCAAGATGCACTCCCAACATTCCCAGATTATCAACCCCAATATGCTTCGTAGCAGCAATATAGTAACGGGTGAAAAAGCAATTACCGCCATTCTGGTCACGACTTGATATGCCTCCTCCACCGTAACTGTCATGAGTACCCGGATCGTCCACCCCTATCACGATCTGCGGAGTCCACGTTTTCCACCATCCCTCTTTCCAGACACGAAGACGGAAATTGAAAGACCTGTCCTGATTGGTGTATTTCCCCCACGACTGCTCCGGGAAATATGTAGAACCCTTATTGGCGTAATTCAACGTACAGGTATATCCCACTTCCAGCCAGGGAAAAACCGTAATATTGAGATAATAATTGAAGGTGTATCTCACATCAAAATCATAATAATGCAACGGGGTTATGTCCAGCACATTACCTCCAAGCATAAACGTTTTGTCCTGCTGCATATCGGCCGTCGGCGCATGAAGCAGTCCGGTCGTACCTCTCAACGCCTGTCCACAGACGGAAAAACTGATTGACAGAAATACCAAGACAGCCGTAAGTACCCTGTATAATCTCTTCTTATTTGATATAAATCCCATCTTTTTTCAGCGTTTCTGTGCCAACAGCCATTCAAAGTACTTTTCATGCTCATCCACCAAATGTTCCCACGAATACGCTGTACGGATCTCCTCTAAATTTGCCGCGATAAATTTTTCCTTATCACGCACTACATATACAGCCATATCATTCAACAGCCCGGTTACTTCCGCCGGAGTACTATAATACTCCGCATGATGCTTCAATACCGCCCGGTTGAACAGATTGTCATTGGCTAATATGAAACAACCGGACGCCATAGCTTCCAGTAATGAAGGGTTCGTTCCGCCTACCGAATGCCCATGAAAATAGGCCAAAGAGTATTTTCGTATGGAGTTCAGCTTTTTGAAATCATAAATGCCACCGATGAAACGTACCGACCGCTCTTTACCATACCGGGCCACCAGCTCTTTGCCATGAGGAGTATTGGTTTTTCCCACAATGACCAATGGCCTGCGCCCGTTCTCTTCGGATGCCAGATAGCCGTCAATTGCCATTGCTATATTGTTTTCGGGTTCCAGACGAGCCACCAGCAAATAATAACCATTCTCCTCCAGTCCGAATTCTTTCAGAAACTCCGGATTGTAATCCTCGTGGATATCAGCCCCATACGCCAGAAACTTGCTCTCCTTGCCATACTTCTCTTTGTAATAGTCATGAATGCCCATGTTGTCGGCTATCAAGTAATGACTGTGCTTCACAGTCATCCGTTCTTCCCAAAAGACGAACTTCCGCACCCATCTGTTGAATTTCGTACGCTTGTATTCCAGTCCGTCCATGTTCGTGGTAAACACGGGATGTCTGATGTTCTTTACATTAAACCAAATGTATGCCGGTACAATGGAGGTGTATCCCGCCTCATAAATGATGTCAAACCGCTCCCGTTTCAACGCATCACGCAGTGAAGCAAAATCATAGAAGAAACTCCCTACGGAACTTCCCATCCATGTCTCCGGACTATAGATGTGCTTGATGCGGACTCCTTTGTAACTGTTTTCCTTATAAGGATGAAAATGAGGGGAATAAACGGTCACCTCATGACCTCTGTTTGCCAGACCTACAGATATGTATTCGGCAAACTGCTCGAAGCCCCCGTAATCATTAGGAATGCCACGGGTGCTGATAAAAGCGATTCTCATTGAAAATTAAGTGTATGAAGTTTAGCCCGGCCGCAGAAAGCGACCGGGAATATTAAAAAAATAAAACATTCGGTTTTTTGTGGGAATGCGGCTGTTTCAGCCCCTCAATCCTGTTTCAAGTTCGTGTTTCAAAGGTGAACACACATATTGGGAACTTTGGCTATAGAAACCTGGTCTTTGTTAAATCTCAGATATCAACCAACAAATCAGTCAAGAATTCATCCAAGCCTACCACTCTTATTTTGGGAAAAGGGAAAGTGGCCAGTATACGAAAATGAGCATCTTCAGATACTATGTACTCTGCATTTGCAACAATAGCACAATCTGCAAATTTATTATCATCCGGATCCGCCTCTATCAAATTGAATTTAAAAGAAGCCTCTTTATAAAGCGTATAAGGACTATGCACTATAGCACTTATAACATTCCGAGCTACACTGGCCGAAGAATACCGTTCTATAATCTCTTCGTATTCATTCAGTATTTCATTAGATACGCACAGCATAAACTTCCCTTGCAGAAAATCTTCCCATATCTTATGGTACGGGCTTTTTGCAGGAAGCGACTGCATCAAACAATTCGTGTCCAGAACCACCAATCGTTTCATGACCGATAAGGAGTTCTGAGATGTTGTTCTCTCAATTCATCCAATTTTTTCTGATCCAACACACCGGAGTCCCACAATTCGTCCAGTTCCTTTTGTGCCTTATCAGCAAAGAAATGAGAAAGAGCCAGTTTCAGCTCATTCAGTTCACTTTCTGTACGAATATTCTTTATAGCATAAAGCAACTCCATCTGGGCTGCATCCGAATACGAGATCCTCATACCTTAATACATTTAATCGTTTTTACAAAAATAATACTTTTCTAATTATCCGCATCACATTATGCCATTCTTTTCCGATTAAAATGAAGATTTAACTTTTCAGAAAAGTTTCCTTTTAATCATTCTAAAAGGAACAAACATGACATTCATCCATGCTGTCCAATAGGCATGTTTAGGGAAATACCGCTTGATGTTCTCTCTGTATCCGGTCGCATCAAAAGTTTCAATGCGCACAATGTATTTATTAAAAAGCAAAGTAGGAAGATATTGAGTACAGATATCTTTCAAAATCGAATCCTTACAATTCAATGAGATATGACCTTTCATATAACTGCCCACAATCAATGACGGATAATCTATGGTAAAAGCCTTGAACTTGTTATGCCCGCCTCTTTTTGCAATGCGTTGTACATGATATATGGGAGTATCGTCTATCAGAAAAACCTTGGCAGCATATTGCGTTAAGAAAACAGAAGTATGCGGAAACAACGCGTTCAATTCTATTTTCCCCATTGCATCAAAGTCTTCTTTCCAAATACTAAACCCTCCACTCCATGAAGACCAATACGATAGCGCATTCATAAAATCATTGAAATTTCCGTATTTACAAATAGCTTTCTTGCCTAAAAATCCATTCGTATGGAACATCAAAGTTTTATTCATCTTTTCTTGTAGTACTTCTTCAATCAAATGTTTCAGTGCTCCTTTCTGAAACAGGTTCTGGCTATTATGAAGTTTCAATAGTTTGCCCATTAGCATAGGTTAACAACATGATATGAATTGAGTAAACCCTTCACAATCAGCATGATAATAAAACAAATTTATTTTATCCGAAAATTCATCCATCAATGTTTTTACTTCCATTTCAGGATCGTTATCTGAAAGAATGACTTCATAGTCATCCATAGATATCTCTGAGTTCGCTTCATAAATACTGTTCAACGTATTTCGAACTTGATTTATGCGTTTATAACAAGGAATACAGATAGAAAGAACAGGCTTAAATTTATTCATACAATATCTATATTTCAAAAAGAGAAATTAAGCACTCTTTTATCACCACAAATTATATTTTACACAAAAACATTTCTAAATTCTTATGACTTCGTATTCAATACCACCTATCATTTACGGCTATCTTTGGAACGAAGCCAGAGACCAATGGTTGGTTGACCCCGAAGCCGCCGAGGTGGTCAAGCGCATCTTTGCCATGACGATTGACGGCTACGGTCCGTATCAGATCGCCAGCAA
>ENA-OQBD01000320-OQBD01000320.1-human-gut-metagenome-genome-assembly--contig:-NODE-320-length-26640-cov-3.775506_pt1 | contig 26640 bp, 21 predicted proteins | sample MGYA00242742_ERZ504543 | MGnify/ENA primary metagenome ERZ504543 (study PRJEB26092, sample SAMD00036239) | human gut metagenome | host: Homo sapiens | study: EMG produced TPA metagenomics assembly of...
TGTGCCTTGCGAGCTGCCTTAATTTCGCTTATGGAAACTAAGGGTTTTGAGGCGATTACCGTTAACGATCTTTGTAGTGCAGCCGATCTTAATCGTGGGACCTTCTATAATCATTTTTCCGACAAAGAACATCTCTTGGCTTCTTTTGAAGAAGAAGTGTTGGGCGATATTTCTCATATTCGTGATGAGATGAGTACTCTCTCAGTAAAAGAGGTAATGGCATATTGCCTTACGAAAAAACCACTTCCATTCTTGGTTTCTCTTTTTGATTATTTTCGTAGTCAAGGTGATTTTCTTCATGCGGTATTAGGACCGGGGGAGACCCAGGTTTTGGGTCACGATTAAGGGATAGTTTTGTACTACGCTTATTCAGGGGGTACTTCATGAAAAGTACCGCAACGATCCCGATCCTTTCGTTAGTTATTATATTTCCTTTTATGCTTCAGCTTATCTAGGGGTAATTACTCACTGGATCGAGATGGGTATGAAAGAAGATTCGCAAACTATGGCGCTTATTGCTATGCGTCTGCATTTTTATTAAACCAGGCGAACCAATTAGATTGTAAGGAGATTTCAATGGCACCCGAAACTGGTAGCGCAACGCGACTTCATTTGGGTATTGATGTGGGTTCAACTACCGTAAAAGTTGCGGTTTTGGATGAAAATCAACAGATAGTATATTCCGTTTATCGCAGGCATCATGCTGATGTACGCGCAACCGTACTTGAGGTGTTGCGTGAAGCAGCAGATCAATTTCCTGATCAAGCTGCCACCATTGGTATTACTGGCTCTGGTGGACTTCTTTTGTCGCAGTGGCTCAATATTGAATTTGTCCAAGAAGTAATTGCTTCTAAGACCGCTGTTGAGACCTTTATTCCTAAGACAGATGTAGCAATTGAGCTTGGCGGAGAAGACGCTAAGATCATCTATTTCGATAATGGAATTGAACAGCGCATGAACGGTACCTGTGCAGGTGGTACGGGAGCCTTTATTGATCAGATGGCATCTTTGCTAGATACCGATGCAAGCGGTCTTAACGAATTAGCAAAAAATCATACCGTTCTTTATCCCATTGCAAGTCGTTGTGGTGTATTTGCAAAAACGGACGTTCAGCCTTTATTGAATGAAGGTGCCCGAAAAGAAGACATTGCTGCATCTATTTTTCAGTCGGTAGTGACGCAGACTATCTCTGGGCTTGCTTGTGGTAGACCTATTCGTGGATACGTTGCTTTTCTTGGTGGACCCTTACAATATCTGCCTGAATTACGTAAGCGCTTTTATGAAACGTTAGAACTGGATGAAGAACACATTATCGTACCTGATAATGCCCATCTTTTTGTTGCTGGTGGCTGTGCGCTTGCGAGTTCGAATGCAAAAGCTGAATTGTTAAATGATGTAGTGGTTCGACTTGAAAATCTTGGAGATATTCAAGGTAGTGAGGTTGTACGTTTACCTCCACTTTTTAAGGATGAGGAGGACTATAAAGAGTTTAAACAGCGCCACAATAAAGAGGTAGTTCGTCGAGAAGATCTTGCCTCTTATGAAGGTACAGCTTATTTGGGCATTGATGCTGGTTCAACAACCTTTAAGGCAGCTCTTATTTCAGAGGATGGCTCTTTGTTGTGGAGCAGCTATATGAGCAACAAGGGTGATGTTTTAGGTTGCGCCAAACGTGCTGTAGCAGAATTGTATGGGCAGCTTCCTCTTGATCCTCAAACAGGTAAAAGCAAAGTGTCTATAGGTCATGTAACCGTAACTGGATATGGTGAAGCTCTACTTCTCGAAGCATTACGTGTTGACTCGGGTGAAATCGAAACGGTTGCTCATCTACGTGGGTCAGAAGAAATGCTTCCTGGGGTTGAATTTATTCTTGATATTGGTGGCCAGGATATGAAATGTCTCCGTGTTAAGGATGGCGTTATTGAACATATCATGCTTAACGAGGCATGTTCTTCAGGCTGCGGTTCCTTCATTGAAAGTTTTGCTTCTGGCTTAAACCTTAGTGTTTCCGAATTTGCTCAGAGTGCTATTCAGGCACGTAATCCTGTGGACTTAGGTAGCCGTTGTACTGTTTTTATGAATAGCCGCGTAAAGCAGGCACAAAAAGAAGGGGCAACGGTTGGCGATATTGCGGCAGGTTTGGCTCTTTCGGTAATTAAAAATGCTCTGTTTAAGGTTATTAAAATTCGCGATCCCCATGAGGTGGGAACTAAAGTTATCGTTCAGGGTGGAACATTCTTAAACGATGCTGTTCTGCGTTCTTTTGAGCAGCTCGCTGAAACGAATGCGGTTCGTCCTGATATTGCGGGTAATATGGGCGCTTATGGTGCTGCTTTGTTGGCACGTGACCGCGCTCATGACCTAGAAGCAAAAACTGGTGCACCTGCTCATACTACTATGCTTGATTTGGCAGCTCTTGAAGCGCTTGAGCCGACCCATCGCAATATTCGTTGCAAAGCTTGCTCAAATCATTGCCTGCTTACTATTAATGATTTTGGTATTGACGAATCTACCGGAAAACATCGTCGTTTTATCACGGGTAATCGCTGTGAAAAAGGTGCTGGTCTTGCTCAAGAGGCATCAAAAGTGCCGAATCTTTTTGATTACAAAACCGAGCGTATGTTCAATCATTACACGCCGCTTACCAAAGAAGAAGCTACTCGCAGCAGTGTAGGTATTCCTCGCGCTTTAAATATGTATGAGAACTATCCATTCTGGTTTACTTTCTTTACTAAATTAGGTTTCAGAGTTGTACTCTCGGATCCTTCTACGAAGAAGACCTATGAAGCAGGTATTGAATCTATGCCTTCCGAAAGCGTTTGCTATCCCGCTAAGCTTTCTCATGGGCATATCATGAACCTGCTCGATAAGGATATCGATTTTATATGGATGCCTTGCGCTAAATATGAACGTCAAGAGGATGAGACGGCAGGTAATCATTTTAATTGCCCGATCGTTATGAGCTATTCTGAGGCGCTGAAGCTCAATGTTGACGCACTTAACGAAACTGACATTCAATTCCTTAATCCTTTTGTTCCTTATCACCTTAAAGACAAACTAAAAGAGCGTCTTTTCGTCGAATTGGTTGAAAATCACCCTGAGCTTATGGGGTCAGGACCTCTTCCAACGAAAGAAGAAATTGCTGAAGCGGTTGATGCCGCGTGGGCAGAAGATGAGCAGGTGCATGAAGACATTCATCAAAAGGGCATGGAGACTCTTGAATGGATTGAAGAGCATGGTGTCCATGGTATTGTTTTGGCTGGTCGTCCTTATCATGGAGATCCTGAAATTAATCATGCTATCCCTGAATTACTCACCAGCTTTGGTCTTGCGGTCTTCACGGAGGATTCGGTAGCGCATATGGGGCAGGTTGAACGTCCGCTGCGTGCTGTTGACCAGTGGATGTATCATACTCGTTTGTATCGTGCTGCTAAGGTGGTTACCCAACGTGATGATTTAGATCTCATTCAACTTAATAGCTTCGGTTGTGGTCTAGACGCGATCACGACAGATCAGGTACAAGAAATTCTTGAAGGATCTGGCAAAATTTATACCGTTTTAAAGATTGACGAAGTCTCAAATTTGGGCGCTGCTCGAATTCGCGTTCGTTCACTTCTGGCGGCTTTAAAAGGCCAAGCTGAAGAACGAGCTGAACAAAATGCATTGCAGGGTGGTTGTCCTGTATGTGGGTTTGATGGTGATCAGCTTGAGGCAGATGTCCGAGCACGTGAAGCGGCTATTGAGGCTAAAACAGGCAAACGCGAAGCTGAAGCTGGTGCGGTAATTGCGGCAGAGATTGCGCGTGAGAGTGCTGAAGAGGTCCAAAGCGATCGCCGAATAATGTCGCAGGAAGAAGAGGCAGCTCTTGCTGAAGCGTTAAAGGGAAATCATGCGCTAAAAGCAGAATCAACTGCTTTTCCTAAAGTTCAGTTTACCAAAGAGATGAAAGAAGCAGGATATACGATCTTATGTCCTCAGATGGCTCCTATCCATTTCGATTTGCTCTTGCCGATTTTTAATGCCAATGGCTACAACATGGAGTTGCTTCCTGCGGTGGACCATGGGGCAGTTGATGCGGGTTTGAAGTATGTAAATAACGACATTTGCTATCCTTCAATTTTGGTTACAGGCCAAATTATGGAGGCAGTTACTTCTGGTCGTTATGACACCGATAAACTTGCGGTAATTATTACTCAAACCGGTGGTGGCTGTCGTGCTACAAACTACATCTCGCTGATTCGAAAGGCGCTAAAAGCTGCAGGATTAGGACATATTCCTGTTATTTCATTGGCGTTTAAAAAGCTGGATGAGTCAAATCCTGGTTTTAAACTGTCTGCCACTATGCTCTACAACGCAGTATTTGCCCTCTTCTATGGCGATTTGCTTATGCAGTGTTTATATCGTACAAGACCCTACGAAATCGAACCTAATGCTGCTCAGAATCTGTTTGATTATTGGATGGCTAAGTGCAAGCAGCAAGTTTATGAGGGTGAAAAATTTGGACGGTACAAAAAGACTGTTCGTGCAATAGTTGATGACTTCGATAATTTACCTTTACAAGGCGAAGGTACTAAACCTCGTGTTGGGGTAGTAGGAGAGATTCTCGTTAAATTCCATCCTACTGCAAACAATCAGGTAGTTGATGTTATTGAAGCTGAAGGGTGCGAGGCAGTTGTTCCAGGCTTGGTTGACTTCTTCTTATTTGGTATTGCTGGTTCAATTTTCCAGCAGGAAGGAGTGGGTAAATCCAAGAAAGGTGCAACAGGCGCTCGTGCAGCGTTAAAGGCAATTGCTAAGTTACGTAAACCAATGAATGATGCGCTTGCACAGTCAAATCGTTTTGAACCACCTACTGATATTTTCAAATTAGCAAGTTATGCCGAAGAAATTTTGTCTCTTTGCAATTCGATGGGTGAAGGGTGGCTCCTAACTGCAGAAATGGTTGAACTTATTAAGAGTGGAGCGCCCAATATTGTTTGCGCACAGCCATTTGCCTGCTTACCTAATCATGTTGTAGGAAAAGCGGTAATTAAAGAGTTGCGTCGTCGCTATAAGGGTACCAATATTGTTGCAGTTGACTATGATCCAGGAGCTTCGGAAGTAAACCAGCTTAATCGTATTAAATTGATGATTTCAGTTGCTAAAGCAAATTTGGAAGAGGATATCGCACAGCGTCAACCTCATGAAATGCCAACCCGTTCACAGGCTTCAGAAGGTGTTGATGTCTTTAATACTGAAGATGAAGTTGAACAGAAAAACGTTTAGTTGATTATGTGGTAGATTTGCGAATCCGCTCGAGGTGAAGCACTACGAAGGTAATAATAAATAGCGAACTGATACTAATCGAGTTATAGCTTTTGTTTCGCATAAAAAAGTTCAGTCATTCTTAGAAATACTAAGTTTGACTGAACTTTAATTTTTTTGAAAAAAGATTCTACGTATATAAGCGCATTACCTGAATTAGTAGTTTATTCGCAAGCTTGCCAAAGATGCTTATAAGTGAACCTGAATAAGTTTAGGACGGAATCCTTTTTCTTCGAGAGCATTCACGATTTTGTTCTTGTGATCAGTGCCAAATGCTTCAATCGTAACTCGTAGTTCAACTGCCGCGTTTCTATTTGCAGTGACAAACTGATTATGGTCTAAAGCGAACAACATTTTCCGTTGCAATCAGCAATAGTTTGAGCAACTCGTACCAATTCGCCAGGACGATCGGGAAGCAGCACAGAAACAGTAAAGATACGGTCGCGCTGAATGAGGCCATGTTGAACCACTGAAGACATAGTGATTACATCCATGTTGCCACCCGATAAAATGGAAACCACTTTTTTCCCTTGAACGTTTAAGTGTTTTAGAGCAGCAACGGTCAACAAGCCAGAATTTTCTACTATCATTTTGTGACTTTCGACCATATCCAGGAAAGCTACGATAAGTTCGTCATCTTCCACCGTGATAATATCATCGATGTTTTCTTGAATGTAGGGAAATATCTGGTCACCTGGCTCTAAGACTGCAGTGCCGTCAGCAATGGTATTTACGCTTGGAAGTTTAACTACATGACCAGCTTCAAGGGATGCTTTCATGCATGCTGCTCCTGCAGGCTCAACGCCAATTACGCTAATACGAGGGTTGAGCATTTTTGCTAAGGTGGAAACACCAGTTGCTAACCCGCCTCCTCCAATAGGCACTAAGATGATATCTACAAGGGGCAATTCCTGGACGATTTCCATCGCAATAGACCCTTGACCAGCTGCCAGAATAGGATCATTGAAGGGGTGGATAAAAGTCAATGATCGCTCTTCTGCTAGCTTCAGAGCATGCTCGTAAGCCTCATCATAAACATCTCCAGCTAGTACTACTTCAGCACCTTGCTCTTTGGTGCGCTCAACTTTAATGAGGGGAGTAGTAGTGGGCATAACAATTGTGGCAGAAACCCCATATTTACGAGCAGCGTATGCAACGCCTTGTGCATGATTTCCCGCAGAAGCTGTAATTAGCCCATGGGAACGTTCCTCATCGGTAAGCGTGCTAATCTTGTAGTAGGCCCCGCGAACTTTATAGGCACCAGTTCGCTGCATATTTTCTGGCTTTAGATATACTTCATTGCCCGTTTCTTTACTGAAATGATGGCTATAGATAAGCTTCGTTTCCTGGGTTACTTCTTTTACTTTTTTTGCAGCTTCTTCAAATGTAGCGAGGGTTAACATGGATGTCCTTTACTCTTATAGTATGAAATGTCTGTTATGAAATATTCTCGTAACAGCGCTACGTTAACACGTTTTATATTACCAATTCGTAAAAAGGAAGAAAGAATGCATTCTATAAGCACGAAAAAAGCTCCGACAGCAATCGGCCCTTACTCTCAGGGAGTAGTTTCGGGAGGATTGTTATTTGCTTCGGGTCAAATTGCGCTTGATCCTACCACGGGCGAGTTGGTGGGTTCTACGATCGAAGAACAAACGGTTCAAGTCATGAAAAATGTGAGTGGTTTGCTTGAAGCTGCAGGCACTGATTTTGATCACGTTATTAAAACTACTTGCTATCTTGACGATATTGCTGATTTCGCTGCTTTTAATGAAATTTATGCGCAATCTTTTGGTAGTCATTTGCCTGCTCGTTCGGCAGTAGGAGTTGCCGCTCTGCCTAAAGGTGCCCTTATTGAAGTTGAAGTAATTGCTTCGGTTGAGACCGACTAACAAATTACACTTTGCGATATTTTTTCGACTTTTGTAAAGAAATGAAATTGCATGTATAGAACTTGGTGATTATGTTTTCACTGGATGGTAGAGTTTGGTATCAATGGCAAGTAACGAAATAAAGATTGGGCATACCAGTAAGGGCAAGTTGATTATTTGTCCTACACCGCTTGGAAACTTAGGCGATATAACTAAGCGAACTTTAGAGGCATTTTCTCAATGCGATGTGGTTTGCTGTGAAGACACTCGTGTTACGGGTAAATTATTAAGCGTTCTAGGAATAAAAAAATCACTTGAACGTCTTGATGAAGCAACCTTAAGCAGCAAAGCTGAATATATTGCTCAGCGTGTTTTATCGGGCGAAATTATTGCTTATGCTTCCGATGCGGGAATGCCGGGTGTTTCAGATCCGGGTCAACGTCTCGTGGATGCTGCGCTTGAAGTCGGTGCAGTTGTTGAGGTTTTACCAGGTCCTACTGCGCTTACCACTGCCTATGTGGCAAGTGGCTTTTCTGCTCAATCTTTTTATTTTGGTGCGTTTTTTCCTCGAAAGGAAGGCGAGCGCAAGCGTTTACTAAGTCAGCTCAAGTCCTTAGATGCAGTTTTAATTTTTTATGAAAGTCCTCTACGGTTGGTATCAGCTTTATGTGCTTTAAAGGAACTTGTGCCCTACAGACGTGTCGCGGTCTGTCGTGAGCTTACTAAAATTCACGAAGAAGTTGTGCGTGGTACGATTGACGAAGTTCTTAGAGTTTTTGTAGACAGAGAGAAGCAAGAAGGCATAAAAGGCGAAATTGTATTAGTAATCGAAGCGCCAAATGAGCAAGAATTAAGAGCCGATAAAACAAGTGCGCTTTTGTCGGCTGAAGAGCGCGTTAGTGACTTACTCAACAGCGGGCAGTATTCAAAAAAAGATATTGTTCGTATACTCAAGGACGAATTTGGTTTAACACGAAATGATGCTTATGAGCTTGTCCATCACAAAGGTCAAATCCCATGATGAATAAAAACTCAAAAACACCTTTAGCTACTCGTCATATTATGATTGTTATTGCGGGTATCCTGATTTGTTTAGGTCCCTGCGCTTTGGTGTATAACACCTGGTCCATTTTTGTTGTTCCTGTTTCTTCGAGTTTGGGAGCAAGCTCTAGTCAATTTACGCTTTATATTACGCTGGTGTATCTTATCGGGGCACTATTTTCACCAATTGCGGGAAATTTGATGGAACGTTTCGATTTACGTTGGGTTCTTTCAGCTTCGGTATTTCTTGTCGCTCTCGGACTTGGTCTTTGCGCATTTTGGACTGAAATCTGGCATTTTTATCTTTCTGGGATACTTATTGGCTTCGGTATTGTTTCGTTAATGTTTTTGACAGTTCCTACGCTTATTAATCGATGGTTTGCTGAGCGCACAGGATTCTTTATTGGTTTGTGTTTTTCTATGTCCGGTGTTGGTGGTGCTCTTTGGAGTATGGTTGGAGGAATCATATTCTCCGTTGCTGACTGGCGTATGGCATATATATTGTTTGCTGCATTGGTTTTGGTAACAGGACTGCTTGCAACAATGGCTCTAATCCGTAGTTATCCAGCCGAGGTGGGTTTGCATCCCTATGGAGCAATAATCTCTTCGTCTGAGGAAAAGATGTTGTCTGAGCAAACATCAGAAAACAATCCGAAAGGCAAGCAATGGGGTGTTTCGGCAAGAGTAATGTTTAAATCTCCGGTGTTTTACACCCTGATGATTACGATGGGAATATTTAACGCGATGACGGTAGTAGGGAATTTATTTGCTACCTATATTTATCATCTGGGAGATTCAGGTGTTGCAGGTATCACCCCTGAGAGCGCCATTATGCTTGCTTCAGCAGTAGCTGCTTGTATTATGGCGCTCTCAGCATTCAGTAAGGTATTGTTAGGTGCTGTTTCGGATAAAAGTCTTTTTGTAGCTCTCTGCATACCTTGTGTCAGTGGTGCCTTAAGTATTTTCTGTATGTGGTTTGGTGCTTCTATTTCGCCTCTATTTATTTATGCTGGCGGTTTACTTTGTGGTGTCCTGTATGCAGCTGTTGATGCGCTTGGAGCCTCTTTTTACGCGTCAAATTGCAGGTCCACGTGACTATACCCTCATATATTCGCGTGTTGCTATTGTAGTTAACCTTGCAGGAGCGGGAGCCGCGACCTTGTTTTGCAGCGGTTGCGGAAATAAGCTGGGAAGCAGAATGGATTATGTCACTAGCCTTACTCGCCATAACTTTTGTTTTAGGTTTTATACGATTACCAAGGGAAAACAACTCAAGCAGACATTCGAATAAAGAAGTCTCCAAGCTTATATAAGTTCTTTGATCGCTTGTCGTGCCTCGTCTAATTGTGCGTCAATATCCATCCCAATGATGTCCAATCCCTCTGCACTGATAAACCTTGGGTTACCTAGCGAGAGCATTTCTGCAAGACCACATACGTAATCATAGCCAAAGTTTTTATCTCCAATAAAACCTCCGCTAGTGGTTATGTAGGTTAATGTTTTTGATTTGCATAAGCCCTCTGGACGTCCTTCTTGAGTGTAGTGAAAAGTGACATCGCATACGCAGCAATGTTCGAGATAGGTTTTTAAAGCGGCAGGGAAGGAAAGATCCCAGTAAGGAGCTCCGATCACTATTTCATCGGCTTCTACCATCTGTTTAGCGTAAGTAAAAATAGGATCATCCCATGCTTTTTCTGCCTGTTTTTCCATACGATAGGCGGCAGATGAACCCGATAAGGGAGAGAGTGCTAACTTATCAAGATTAACTTCTTCAATAACGTCTGAAGTTTTGGTTGCGAGGTATTCTTTACAGAGTGATAAGGTGCGTGAGTCGTTGCCACGCATGCAAGCATTTACAAACAAAATGGTTGACATTGTTGCTCCTTAATTCTGGATTTTGTAAGTGTTACCTCATTGTAAGCATTTATGAAATAGAATTGGCACAGTTTTCATGCGGTAATTGATTTGGGAGAATTATGGAATCTCTAGCAGAAAAAGAAGACACACTTCGTAAAATTCTTCGTTCATATGGCAGCCTTGCAATTGCCTTTTCTGGCGGTGTGGACTCAACCCTTCTTTTGAAACTTGCATTCGATGAATTAGGATCGAATACCTTAGCCCTAACTGCTCAGGTTCCTATGACTTCATCTTCGGAATTCGAAGAGGCGAGTCGATTTGTTCAACGCTTAGGTGTTTCTCATAAAATATGTCAACCAGAAGTGCTTTCGATTCCTGAAGTTGTAGCAAATGGAATAGACCGCTGTTATTTTTGCAAACAAAAGATATTTAACGTAATGAAACAAGAAGCTCACAACTTAGGTTTTTCCACTATTGCCGATGGAACAAATAGTGATGATTTATATGATTATCGCCCTGGGATGAGAGCATTACGAGAACTTGAAATAGTAAGCCCTTTTCTAGAGGCAAATCTTTCAAAAACAGAAGATATTCGATAATCTGTCTCGACAGGGTGGGGCTTTCAACCTGGAACAAGCAATCAAACGCCTGCCTTGCAACTCGTATTCCCTATAACACTTCTTTATCTTCTAAATTGCTTAAAAAAATTGATGCGGTTGAAGAGATGCTTCATTCTTGCGGGTTTACGAGAGTGCGTCTTAGGGTTCATGAAAACTTAGCAAGAATTGAGGTGCCCCTTGAAGAGTTTTCTCTCGTATTATCTGAGGAAATACGTCAAAAAATAATAGAGGTCATTCATCAACAGGGGTTTGACTATGTCACCTTAGATATTGAGGGATTTCGTACAGGAAGCATGAATGTTGCCATAAAAAATGAATGTCAAAAAGCATCAGCGGAATAATTTGGTGTGAAGTTGATTTACTCGCAAGGGTAGCACCAGATATCTAGTTTAGTTGCCGATATAAAGGATTTCTTGCATCTATTTTCATAACGGAGATTATTACATGAAGCGTGTATTATGCGCCATGAGCGGCGGGGTAGACAGTTCGACAACGGCTCTTCTCCTTTTAGAGCAGGGGTATGAAGTTGTTGGTTTAACAATGGTATTAACACCACAACTAGGATTACCACCAAATCCTACAGAAGAAGAGCTTCTTAAGGTTTCGGTGGAAGCTTGTGATGCTCGAAAGGTTGCTGAAAGACTTGGTATAGAACATCATGTGGTGGATTACCGTGCGATATTTACTGAAAAGGTCATGGATCCTTTTTGTGATGCATATCTTTCAGGGCTTACCCCGAATCCCTGTATTGAATGTAATAAGTATTTAAAGTTTGGTGTTCTACACGAACTTCGTAAAGCTTTATCCTGTGATTTTCTTGCAACAGGTCATTATGCTCAGATTGTTTTCAATGATAATACCCAGAAATTCGAACTTCATAAGGGAGTTAATTCTTCGAAAGATCAAAGCTATGTGCTTTATCATTTAGATCAGGAATCTCTTTCTCATACTCTTTTCCCTTTAGGTTCTTACAGCAAAGATCAGACTCGAAAATTTGGCTGCTGATGCAGAGTTCGAAGTTGCTGAAAAACCCGAAAGTCAGGATATCTGTTTCGTTCCATTGCGCGATTATGCAGCATTTATTGAGGAGCGGAAAATATTGAAGTGATGGCGCATTTGACCCTCAGCCAGGACCTATTGTGGATACGCAAGGTAATGTCTTAGGAAAACACCGTGGTTTGTTGTATTACACTGTCGGACAGCGTAAAGGTCTTGGTGTAGCAGTGGGGGAGCCTCTTTTTGTGATTAAAAAGGATATTGCTACAAATACTCTTTTAGTTGGTCGGAGTAATGATGCGAACCTCTTTTCTATAAGAGCTCATAGTTGTTCTTATCCTTCAGAGGACTGTTTTTCTGAACCTGTGTCGGTACAGGCTAAAATTAATTATCGTGCCCGCTTACGATCTGCAACAGCTTGTCTTGATGATAGTAGCAATCTGCTAATTACCTTCGATGAACCTGTTCGCGGTGCAGCTCCTGGTCAGGCTGTAGTTCTTTATAAAGGAGATCGAGTTGTTGCAGGGGGAACAATTTTTTACTCGTAATCTTGCGATAGCATTAAATTCTTTGAAGGTAATATATGTTTTTTAAACGAAGATATTCAGTTTAATAATCATTCGTTTAAGGAATCATCTTTTCTCATATTGATGTATTCCAAAAGCTCACTGCGTTTGTGAATGCCTACTTTATCGTAAATGTGTCGGATATGAGTGTTTACCGTGTGGGGTGAAATGACCAATTTATTGGCAATACCGTTGGCGGTGTTTCCTTTTGCAAGAAGTTTCAAGATCTCAGCTTCTCTTTCAGATAAGGCAAATTCCTGAGAAACTTCTTGGCAAATTACCTCGATTTCAGCTGGTTTTACTGGTGCGCTCGTAAGTTCCAAAATGCTGTTTTCACGTTTGGTGATGGGTATAAGCAAAAATGCCAATAAGCATACGAAAGCTAACGCAGTCGGATCAGTAGCAACTTGTGCTAGTTCTGGGTTAAATTCAAAACCAAGCGCTAAACCATTACCTACAAAAAATTCCTAATCGCGCTGATGCAACCGATAGGGTAAAAGCCATCGCAGGAGAGAAAAATCCTCGTTGCATCAAAATCCCAAAATACATAATGAGGAAGACTTCAATGAGAGAAGAAATACAGAGAGCTCCCAAAAAACTTACGAGGTAGAGGTCCTCTGAGAGGATAAAAGTTGCTAAACAGGCAATAACAAGTACTAAGTAATAAGGAAAAATTTTAAAAATAGAAGCTTTTTCCTTGGTGAAGGAACAAATTACGCAAACAAATAAAATCATCACCGCAGCAGCAAATACACCCATGGTGAATGTGAAAATTTGAGTTGGCATGTTTTCCCAAGGAATAATTGCGGTCAGATAGTAGCAAGCAATACTGGTAACAAAACCAATCATGCATACAACCGCAACCGTTTTCATGGCGGGTTTAGCTGCCTTCTTAGGGAGAAGCGTTACATAATCGTTCTCTAAGGTGCCTGATTGCATCACAAGGAGTACACCTGAAATTGCTACTAAAATAACGGTGAAAATTGGAGTGGCAAAATTAGGCATGATGAGCCCTAACACCATACAAGCAAACACCGTACAACCGAAGGTAGCACCAATATGAATGACGGAAAACTTGGCGTTAGATCTTACGAGACTTTCGCCCCAAAGAATGAGCATTAATCCCTCAAATGCACCCGCTATCATCGATGATCCGTATAAGAGAACAGGATTACCTAAACTAGGCGCGATTGATTCTAATACTAAGGTAATTGCTATCAGTACGAGAGGAACAATTTTGTCGAGCATTTTTATGCTTGAAAGATGATTCGAGCGCTTAAGAACTAAAGCAACGACAATCATTGCAAGAGAAGTTCCCAATAGATTGACAAGCCATCCAATAGTTATTTTTTCATCAAGTAAAGGAATTGGATAGAAACTTTCTGAGTTAAACCAAAGAACATAGTGATACGAAAGAAGCAATGAAAAACCAAGATATTTCACTGCAGGATTATACTCATATCCTGGTTTTGATTAACCTTCTTTGCTCATTATTTCTTGATGATTTGCCCTTAGTTGCTTCCTCACTACTTTTTAAATTAGTGTGAGTAGCTTCAATGTTTACTGAATTCATTGTTTCCCCTCTAAAAACAATAAGCTATTTGGATTTCCCCATTTATCCTGATCGCAGAATACTAAATAACTACCGTTTCCGTATCACTAATTATTAAGTATGTAGGTCCTCACTAAGAAATTGTTTCCTCGTTACTTTTACTGCATATCACTAATCCTCCCTATTTTGTGATGGCAGCGTGAACACGTTCAGTAATGATAGCCATGTCAGCTCAATCGTCTTACAGATTGTGAATCCAGATTCGAAAAACTGAATGGACTAAATCTCTAAGAGGAATTGGGTGGGAGTTTTTCAAAGAAAGGGAAATCAAGATGGCTATCATGGCGAAAAGTATGGGTGAGGTGACATATAAAGACATTTCCTCACTCCACAAATGGGCATTGGTGATCTTAATTTCGATGGGTTCATCAATCATTTATGCACCTATGTATCTAAAAAATGTCTTTTATGATCCACTGATGCAGGCACTTGGTTGCACAAATGCTGACTTAGGCTTAATGGTATCGGCCTATGGTTTAGCCGCAATGATCTGTTATCTACCATCAGGCATCGTTGCAGACAAGTTCCGTATGCGTACCTTAGCTACCGATGGATTCATAACTACCGCAGTGTTGGTATTTGTGTATGCAACGCTTCCTTCAGTTCAGGTTTGCTTTGCACTGTTTGTTGCGATGGGTATTACCTCGATCTTGATTTGGTGGGGCACACGCTTTAAAGTTGTTCGTCTTTGTTGTGAAGAAGATGAGTATGCTTCAAAGATTGGTATCAGCTACTCGATCTATGGCGTTACAGGATTAGTAATTGGTTTGGTAAATGCTGCTATTATTGCTGCATTCTCTGGATCTGTTGGTGTTCAGGCAATGCTTATTTTCTTAGGTGTTGTAATTGCTATTCTCGGTATTATCTCTTACTTCCTCATTCCTGATTTCGCTGGAGAAATCAACAAAGACGCAAAACTCTTTAGTCTTTCTGAAGCAGTTGAAGCATTCAAGCATCCAGGTGTTATTTGGGCTTGTATCGCATACTTCTGCGTGTACGCTGTGTATCAGGGTGCAACCTACACCACTCCTTACCTGACTCAGTGCTTTGGTGCAGACGGTAACTTGGTAAATGTTGTAGGTCTTATTCGTACTTACGGTATTGGTCTTATCGCTGGTCCTGTTGTTGGTTTCATTGCAACGAAGTTGCATAGTCCTTCCAAGGCTATTGCTGGTGGCTTAATTCTTACCGTTGCAGTTCTGATCGGCTTTATTATCTATCCTCAGAGCACTGAAGGTGCAATGGTAGCAGCTCTTCTCGTAGTCGTATTCGGTTTCACTACGTACGGTGTTTTCTCGATTGGCTCTTCTCCTCTTTCCGAGGTAAAGATTCCTATGCGAATCTTCGGTACCGCTGCTGGTTTGCTTTCCGTAGTTGGCTTCTTGCCTGACGTTTTCATCCATACGTGGTACGGCTCTATCATCGACGCTCAGGGCACGGCAGCTTTCTCTAGTATCTTTGGTTTCGAGATCATGTTTGCAGTAATTGGTATCGTTTGCCTGTTCATGTTGCTTCGCACCATTAAAAAGCACGCAAATGCTACTACCGAAGAAGAAGTGGCTGAATCTTAGGAATGCCACAGCACCAATAAGAGAAATTTCATTTCTCTGAGTTAGATGAATCACGACAACACTATTTCGTACGGTTCATATAAAAAGGGGCGCCTGATTGGGGCGGGCGCCCCGCCCTCCAAACATCGGAAGGGAAAAGGGTAAAGCTCCAAATAAGGTAGGGGGTTCTGGTGAATAAACTTGATGTACTTGCTCGTATTTCTCCTCAGATGAAAGCAGTTCTCGCTAAGGAAGATGAGCTTGCAGGAGATACGACCGATACGAGCGTAGGCTTTGAAGTAATGCGCAAGAACTACGTAGAAGGTCGTAAGTATTGGGTTCAGGGCGGTCCCACCATGGTAAAGACCTTTGATCAAAACATTGAAGGTCCTTATGGGGAAATTCCCGTTCGATTCTACTATCCAACGCTTAGCTCAATTGAAGGGGCAAAGCATCACGCTACTCGAACTCATGCAATTATTTATGTACATGGTGGAGGTTTCTGTTTAGGTAATTTAGAAACTCATGATCGAATCTGTCGAGTACTTGCTTCCAAGTCAAATGCAATTGTTGTAGCAGTTGACTATCGACTTTCACCAGAATCGATGTTTCCTGTTCAGGTTCATGAGGTAGCGTGCGTTACTGAGTATGTTCATGAACATGCTGCTGAGTATGGAATTGATGGTCAACGTATGGGAATGGCAGGAGACTCCGGCGGAGCTCACTTGAACCTGGCTGCAACCATGTATTTGCGTGAGGAAAAGAAGAACGCAGCATATATTAAATGTTTGCTCTTATATTACGGATGGTTTGGCCTTAAAGATTCAGCTTCTATGCGTCTTTTGGGAGGACCTTGGGATGGTTTAACCGAAGAGGATTGGCAGTTTTATTTAAACCTTTATGCCGACGACGTAAAAGAAGTAGAAAAAAGTCCTTACGCAAACCTGTTTTTAAACGACTTAACGCATGATATGCCTGCTTGTTATATTGCCGCTGCGGAATTCGATCCGCTGCGTGATGATTCAGCAACGTTGGCAGCAATTTGTGATCAGTACGAGATCCCTCACCGTTTTGAGGTATTTCAAGGAACAATTCATGCATTCCTGCATTACACCCGTGTCCTTGATGACGCAAATGATGCTCTTGAGCACGGTGCAACCTTCTTCCGACAGCAAGTAGGAATTCCGGAAGAAGCGCTTCAATAGGTTGATAGTTCGTTAAGAAATTACTTCTGCGAACTTGAGATAACCCCTCACATTCCCAATGGGGGACTTGCAATTGGGTTTATGAGGGAACGGTTGGTTTTAAAGCAGCGAAAGTAGATTCGCTGCACAAAAAAGGAGGAAACAAAAATGGATTTCAAGTTAAGCGATGATCAGGAACTTATCGTTCAGGCTTACCGTGACTACATGGAAAGCGAACCCTGGGATCAGTATTTCCTGGCGTGTGATGAGAAGCACGAGTATCCGCTGCGTTGGGTAAAGGGTCTGTGCGATCTTGGTTTTGACCAGATCATGCTTCCTGAAAGCCATGGTGGTGCTGGTCTTGAGCAGCCACTCGTTACCTTGATGGCTGTATATGAGGTTCTTGGTCAGTATGGTGGACCTACCTACGTTCTGTATCAGCTTCCCGGTTTTGAGACTATTATCCGTGAAGGTACTGAAGAGCAGATCGAAAAGGTAATGGCATATCTTGGCACTGGTGAGCAGATCTGGAATTCTGCATGCACGGAGCCTGGTGCAGGTTCCGACGTTTCAAGCCTGACCACCAACTACAAGCGTCGTGACGGCAAGATTTACCTCAACGGTACCAAGACCTTCATTACTTCTTCTAAGGGCGTTAAGTGGCTCGTCATCATGGCAAAGAACGCTGATGATCCCACGGTATTTACTGAGTTTATGGTTGATATGACTAAGCCTGGCGTAGAACTTGGTCCTCTGAACAAGCTTGGTCTTCGTATGGATAGCTGCTGCGAGGTATATCTCAACGATGTTGAATTAGAGGAATCCGACATCTTCGGTCAGGAAGGCAATGGCTTTAACCGCGGCGTTTCCGACTTCAACTTCGAACGTTGGTTGGTTGGTGCTTGCGACTACGGTACTGCAATTTGCGCTTATGAAGACGCTTTGAAGCATGCTAATACCCGTGAAGCATTTGGTAAGACCATTGGTCGTTTCCAGCTCAATCAGCTCAAGATTGCTGAAATGACCATCAAGCTCAACGCTATGAAGAACATGCTTTATGAAGCAGCTTGGAATGCTGACAACAATGGTGGCAACTTCGACGCTGGTGAAGCTGCAATGTGCAAGTACTACTGCGCAAACGCTTCCTTCAAGGTTGTAGACGATGCTATGCAGATCATGGGCGGTATCTCTGTTGCTTCCGAGCACCGCATCAACCGCATCTGGCGTGACCTTCGCGTTGATCGCATCTCTGGTGGTACTGACGAAATGATGATCCTTACCACTGCTAAGAACGCATTGAAGAAGTATCGCTAGGCCTTAAGACTTAAAGGTATCCGTAATCGGGGATTCGTTTAATTATCCATTCCGTCCCTGGTGAAAACTGGGGACGAAGGAATCTAATCGGGAGTTCATTACTACTTAAACGCTCCAACTTTTGTTGTGAGACGTGCAAATAAGGAGGAAACTACTATGACTCTACCAACCGAAAAGCCGTCCTTTGGTCCACTTGACGACGTAAAGGTTGTTTATGCTGCAGTAGAGCTTGCTTGCCCAAAGGCAGCTGATCTGATGGCTGATTGGGGTGCAGATGTTACCTGGCTTGAGAACACTGGTGCTGGTGACACTATTCGCGACACCGCCTATATCAAGCAGGCAGAACGCCGCAATCAGCGCTCTGTGGCTTTGAATTATTTTTCTGAAGAAGGTAAAGAGATCTTCTTTAAGATGATTAAAGACGCAGATATTTTCATGGAGGCTTCTAAGGGCGGTACTTGGGCGCGTAAGGGTATCACCGATGAGGTTCTTTGGGAGATTAATCCAAAGCTTGTCATCGTTCATGTTTCTGGTTTTGGCCAGGAAGGTGACCCAAAGATGGTAAAACGTGCTGCTTATGACCTTACTGTTATGGCTTATTCTGGCATCATCATGCAAAATGGTACCCCCGAGCAGCCAATGCTTCCTGGACCTTATGCAGGTGATTACTTTAACACCTTGATGATCGCTTCTTCTGCTCTTGCAGCTCTTTATAAAGCAGAAAAGACCGGCAAGGGTGAATCTATTGACCTTGCAATGTATGAAACGCTTCTCGCTATTGGTCAATATTATTTGGTTGACTACCTCAATGAAGGTATTAAGTGGCCTCGTCCTGGTGCTCGTAATCAGAATCTCTGTGGTATTGGCGAGTTTGCTTGCAAAGATGGATTCTTGGGCGTATGCCTCTATGGTGTCGATCAGAACAAGTACTTCTTGGAGATCATTGGTTTAGGTCATCTGTGGGGTACTGAAGATATTCCTGAAGATTGTTCTGCACTTTGGGCTTTCCAATCCTCATGCAGAAGAAATCCAAAAGGCATTTGAAGATTATTGCTTGGCTCATTCCAAGTACGAAATCGAGCAGGATTTTGCCGATCATCGTATTGCTGCTCAGGTGGTTAACGACTTCGAAGATTTGGTTGAAGAAGAGCATCTCAAGCTTCGTAATACCTGGGTTGATTGGGAGACAGCTGATGGAGACACCTTCCATGGTTTGGGAGTGTTCCCTAAGTTTAAGAACAATCCTGGTCAAATCTGGCGTCCAATGCCTCACCAGGGTGGCGACACTGTTGATGTGCTTACTAAGCTTGGCTACACCGAAGAGCAGATTAAAGAGCTTCTCGCATCCGGTGTTGTGAAGGAAAGCTAGTTTTAACAACGATATTCGCACATGCCCTCAAGCGTAGTGTCCCCCTCCCGCGCTTTTGTATGGGCAAGGTAATCATATCCCCTCCGGTTCCCTTTTCCGGAGGGGAATACTGAAAAGGCAATAACGTATTTTTCGTATTTAAGTTTTTATACGTGTTTTCTGATAAAAGCCCACATAGACTCTCCTCTTTCTTTTCGGACTTTTTGGTTGCATTCTCCTATGTGGGTTTCTATCAGGAAATGGTCGCTACGAAAAAGGGAATGTTTAATCGTAGCGAACTTTAAGGCATACCTCACCCTTCGCTTAAAAGGGGAAAGCAAGCGAGTGGGTTAATGATATCTGGAGGAGGAACCAAGGATGACTGATATCGTAGGTAATGAAACGCTTCGTGATCTTTGGCAAAGCGTAGTCGATCGTCGGGGTGATCGTCAATTTCTTACGTTTCATAATAGGGTGGGAGATATTTTTGAATATACCTATTCTGAGTTTGATCAGGATGTAAATCGTATTGCTAATGTATTCTTGTCACTCAATATAAAAAAAGGTGACCATGTAGCTCTTCAGCTTCATAGTTCTCCTGAATTCTTGATGTGTCTTTTTGGGTTATCGAAAATCGGGGCAATTGTTGTTCCCGTAAACGAACAGTATCTTTCCGATGAAGCAGAATATATTCTTCGCACCTCTGGTGCTGTTTGTGCTGTTACAGAACCTTTATTCTTCGAAACGTACGAAGAGCTTCTACAAAGAGGACTTTATTTCCCAAAGGGACTTTTAGTTGCGCGAGCAGGAAGCGACTCGCCTGAATCTGAAATCGATTTTTCGCAATTCTACACCAAGCCAGGTGAAGAAAAAGAAGGCGTACAGTCAATTTATAATTTTTGGGAGATGCGCTGCGAAGAGTCTACTGAATTACGCGAGTATGTAGAACTTAATTCGATGGATCCATGTCAGATAATCTATACATCTGGCACCACGTCTAAACCTAAGGGTGTTGTTGTTACTCATGCAAATATGGTCTTCTCTGGCTTATATGGGGACTGGGAGGTATCGCTTCGTGGGTCAGACAGGGTGCTTAGTTCGATGCCTGCCTGTCACTCTAACTTTCAATTAGCAGCTCTTATGCCGGTTATCACTGCTGGAGCATCGATAATTATTGTTGAGAAATATTCGGCACGTCGATTCTGGCGTCAAGTGCAACACTATCGCGCAACAGTGATTCAATGTGTTGCTATGATGCTTCGAACCTTAATGCTTCAACCTGTGGCAGATAACGAGAAAAAGCATCATGTTCGTGAGGTGCTGTATTTTATTTCCGTTACCGACGAAGAAAAAGAGGCCTTTGAAGAGCGTTTTGGCGTGAAGATTATGAACACCTATGGTTCTACAGAATCAATCGGCTGGGCGCTGTCTGATCCTCCTGTAGGGAAACGCAATTGGCCTTCTGTTGGTCGTGCTGGATTAGGATATGAAGTTCGTATTGCCGATCTGGATGATAACGAATTGCCACATGGTCAGGTTGGTGAAATTCAGATCAAAGGTATTCGAGGTCGTTCTGTAATGTTGGAATACTTCAATAATCCGAAAGCGACTGAGGAAACCTTTACTGGAGATGGATGGTTAAAGACCGGAGATCAGGGCTATCAGGACGATAATGGCTGGTTTTTCTTTGTAGATCGTAAATCAAATATGGTTAAACGTGCTGGTGAGAACATTTCCACGACTGAGATAGAGGAAATTCTCGAAGAACACCCCAACATTTCAGAGGCTGCTGTTATTGGTGTTCCCGATCCAATTCGTGATCAGGCGATAAAAGCGTTTGTGCTCCCTCACGATAAAAGCAAGGTAACAATTGAGGAACTAAAAACGTATTGTGAAAGTAAAATGGCAAAATTTAAAGTACCCACACATTTCGAAATCGTTGGTGATTTTCCTCGTACTTGCAGCTTAAAGATTGAAAAGAAATTACTTAAATAAGTTGAGGACAATTCGATTAAACGCAAGATCCCTTTTTAAACCGTATTTTATGGGGTCTTTGATGTGTATGAGCAAATCATGAACGAAAGGTTTTGCTATGGCGATTTCAACAGACATAGTAGGTAAAGAATTTGGTCCTTTCATACATTCTTATACGTTCAAGGATTTAGAAATTTGTGCTCTTGGATGCAATGCGGGGTACGATGGTAAAACTGATCTTGAATATATCAATGAAAAAGACGCTACAAACCCTGCACTTAAAGTTCTTCCAATTTTTGGTGTACCTCTAACCGTTAATGAAGAGATGACTCGTACCCTAGATTATGGATATGATTATTCTGGTTCTCTTCACTATGGTTTTGAAATTCGTCTCCATGCTCCTTTCAAAATGGAAGACACCATCAAAACCTTTGTAACTCAAGATGCGTTATTTGATCGAGGAGAGGGTCGTGGTTGCTTGTCAAAGCAAACTGGCCGAAGCTATAGCTCAGATGGAACTCATATCTGCACCGTTGAGACATGGGATGTGTGCATCTACGATGGCGGGTGGGGCGGCCCTAAGCCTCCTCGTGATATAGTTGAGATACCTGATCGTGCTCCAGATAAAGAAGTTACGGAAACTATGCCGTACAATATGCCGCTTATTTATCGCTTGATGGGTGATTGGCATCAGCAGCATATTGATTGGTCTTATACCGAACAGACAGGTTTGGAAAGACCAATTGCTCATGGGGTAAGTCTGGGTGGATTTACCATGCGACATATCATTTCTAGTTGGTTCCCTGGTGAACCTGAACGCATGAAGCGTTTTAAAACGCGTATCACTTCTCCGGTAATTCCTGGACAAACGCTTACAACTCGAATGTGGCAGGTAGGAGAAAAAGAGATTCGTTTTCAGCTGGTAGATTCAAACGCTAACGAAACGGGAGCAAAACCGTACTTGAATTATGGCATATGCGAATGGGATTAGGACTAGGTGAGATTTTATGCGGCAGCATCTTAAAACTTTGGCAAATTCGGTTACTACTCCAAAGGTAGTGGTTGAAGCAGTAACCGATGGGAGCGTAAGCAGAAAGATTAAGCATGCTGCCCGTAAGACAATTGACGACGTAGCAATGACCCCCTTTCTTCGTAAGATTACGTTCTTTTCAAGCGGAGGTGCTTTTCTGGAAGGCTATGCCCTTTCTTTGATAGGTGTTGCCCTCACACAAATTACCCCACTTTTTAATCTTGACTCTTTCTGGAGCGCTGCAATTGGCGCTTCGGTATTTTTAGGCATTTTGGTCGGTGCAATTTTAGGTGGTTATTTAACCGACCTGATTGGGCGCCGGAAAATGTTCATTATCGATATGATTGCCATTGGCGTTGTTTCGATTCTTTCGATGTTTTCAACTGAACCACTTCATTTAGTTTTAGCACGTTTCTTTATAGGCTTTTTTGTTGGTGCTGACTATCCAATTTCTACGGCAATGATCACCGAGTTTACTTCGAAGAAATACCGCGCAATTGCAATGGGTATGGTCTCAGCTTCGTGGTATTTTGGTGCAACAGCTGCAGCTTTTGTTGGTTTTGCGTTATTCCCTCTTGCAGATGGTTGGAAATGGATGTTAGGCAGTGCGGCTATTCCATGCTTAATTTTGCTTATTGGTCGTCATGATATTCCTGAATCACCTCTATGGTTGCGTGCTAAGGGTCGCATAGAAGAAGCGCGGGCAGTAATGGATCGCGTGTATGGTGAAGATGTCGACTTTAATGATGAGGAACAAGTTGGTCGTACAAGCATGGCGCAAATCTTTAAAGGTGGATATTTTAAGCGCGTTATTTATGTGGGTCTGCTTATTTTGTGCCAAGTGGTTCCGATGTATGCGATCTATACCTTTGGCCCTGATATTATGACTGCCTTTGGTTTAGGAGAGGGTCGTGATTCGATTCTTGGCGAAGCAGCAGTAAGCTTGTTCTTCCTGATTGGTACGTTCCCCGCAATGTTTTGGCTTAATTCAATTGGTCGTAGACCATTGCTTATTGGGTCACTTGCTTTTATGGCTGTAGGCCTTGTAATCTTAGGAGTCTTTCCGACTGCTCCTGTTATTGTGGTTATTCTTGCATTTGGCCTTTACGCTTTCTTCAGTGGAGGGCCAGGAATTTTACAATGGCTTTATCCTAACGAGCTTTTCCCGACTGCAGTTCGTGCTTCTGCGGTAGGTATTGCAATATCTATTTCGCGCGTAGGTACTATTGTTTCTACTTATGGAACGCCTCTTATGCTTGAACAATTTGGTGTTGGTCCTACTATGCTTGCGGCGGCTGCTTTAGTTGTTCTGGGTCTTGTTCTTTCGATTTTTATGGCACCTGAAACACGAGGTAAGTCTTTAGCCGAGACCAGTAAGGTTGGGATAACGTATCTTGACGTTACTTTTGTACGCAAGTTTTGAAAAAACATATTTTTAGGTCCCTTAATGGGTGATTTAAATCAACCTCTCGGTAGACTAGGGTCGGTTTTATGGGCTTAAAACTCTTTGTTTTCAGCCCATTTTGCATAAGTACTTATATAACAACTGCTTGAGTTACCTGTCAAAGAGTTTGGCTATCGATATGCAGCTTCAGGCAAGGCTCCAGTTGGGTTAACAGCTAAAACGTGTTACTAATTCCGATATGTACGAAAATGCCTAAAAATACTGAGGCGCCAATTGAGGCACTCAGGTTAGGCTTCATTTTAGAGAGGGGAGGGTTATCTGTTCAGTCAAGGGAATTAGCCAAAAGAAAAGACATCGGAAATCCGATGTCTTTTCTTTTTGAGGAGGGATATGAAGTGATTCTTTTCGAGTTATTCATTCTTGTTGCATCACGAATCAACAAGGGAAAATTTACAGGTGAAGAATCAAACCTAAAGGTGAAAGATGCGCGATTTAGCGACCCTTCCAAACTGGCTCACGCTTTTCTACGAATGCAGCTGGTCCTTCAATACCGTCTTCGGTTTTCTCAAGGAAGCGGTATGCAGCGTCGCAATATTTCATTGCGTCTTCTTCGGACATCTGATCAGCAGCATGCACCAAATACTTTGTCCACTTCAATGCGAGAGGAGCATTCTTTAGGCACTGCTCTGCGAGCTCGATTGCCTTATCCATTACCTCTTCAGCAGGAACTACATAATTGATAAGACCAAGCTTCTGAGCTTCGTCAGCTTTAATCTTCTTACCAGTAAGCAAGAGTTCCATGCAATCTTTGCGGTTAATATCACGTGCGAGACGAACAATGCCGCCCGTAGAAGCGATGATACCTAAACCTACTTCAGTGCAACCGAACTTAGCACGATCAGAAGCTACAACCATGTCACAAGAGAGTGCGATTTCCATGCCGCCACCAGCAGCAGAACCATTGCATGCAGCAATAACAGGCTTAGAGCAGGTGCGGTTAGTAAAACCGCCGAAGCCATGTTCGGTAACAGTCTGGCATTCGCCGCCTTCAGAAAGCTCGGAGAGGTCTTCGCCAGCGCAGAATACTTTGCCGGTACCCGTTACGATGATGGCACGAACAGCAGGATCGGTTTCTGCATTGTTCATGATATTTTCCATAGCTTTCGAAGTTGCTCCATTGAGTGCATTTGCCATGTCTGGACGGTTGATGCGAATAATAAGCAAACCGTCTTCTCGTAGCTCTGATACTACGGTGTCAGTTCCAAAATAATCTGCCATTTCTTCCTCCTTGTTACTCGATTACTAATGCATTAAGAACTTTTAACTCCCCTTTGTGTTTGTAGGAACAACACTTGTATTTCTCAATGCAGTTTTATCGTATGTATCTTTCGTCTAGGAGGCATCACCAGGTATTTGGTATCGTATAATTACTCAAAATCACCCACTCACTACTTTTTAAGTAGGCGTCTTTTTCGTTCATTTCAGAAATTACTGACAAGTAAATTTTCTTTTAAGGTTTCCATTTACCGAGCAATTAAGCTTGCCCCGCGATCATAGGGGAGTTGTTTTGCTTATTGCTACTAGAGTAGATACATCGCCATTACGGCGATTTTGTTTATCGGTTCCAGAAGAGGTGGATGCCCATGGAAATTCTTGGATTTCTTATCCTATTTCCGCTCGTGATCGCGGGCCTATTAATGGTCATAAGAAAGACCAAGCCCCGTAATGTTATTGTCTGCATTGGTTCAGCAGCGATAGCTATTGCTTCGATTGTTTTAGTGGTTACCAATATGGGAACAACTGGAACTTACTTTACTTTTGAATCGGAGTATGTTGATTACCTTCTCATTGCGGTTGATGTGATAATTGCGGTTACCATCATCGCTTTTGCATTGAAGTATCGCAATGTTCCTGCTTTGGTTTTGGCTCTCATCCAAATTATTGGAACTTTGGTATACGAATTTATGTTTGCTCATGGGCTTGAATGTACGCGTAGTCTCTACATTGATTCCTTGTCGCTCATTATGGCTTTAATAATTGGCATTGTGGGTACCGGTATCTGCGTTTATTCAATTGGCTATATGCACGACTTCTATTTTGGTATTCATCATCCAGAAACTGAAATGCCAGATCGTAGACCAACCTTTTTTGCTTTGATGTTTGTATTCCTTTCTGCAATGTATGGAATCATCTTCTTTAACAATATGATTTGGCTGTTTACGGCATGGGAAGTAACGACCCTTTGTTCGTTTTTACTTATTGGGTTTACCAAAACCGACGAGGCTATTCATAATGCATTTCGCCAAATAATAATGAACTTGGTTGGCGGTATCGCTTTTCTAGCAGCGTTGTTCTATCTTGCAATTCAATTTAGTTGCATTGACTTCATGGACTTTATTGTTTTCGGAACAATTGCGCCAACCTATGTTGTTCTTCCGCTCACTTGCTTGAGCTTGGCGGGAATTACAAAGGCAGCACAGATGCCTTTCCATACTTGGCTTTTAGGAGCTATGGTTGCTCCGACACCAACTTCGGCCCTGCTTCATTCTTCCACCATGGTTAAAGCAGGCGTATTTATGCTCATTAAATGTGCCCCAATTTATGCCGTTTCTTTTGCTCCGTCTATCTTGGTAATTCTCGTGGGAGGTATTACGTTCCTTCTGTGCTCCATGATGGCAATCTCGCAGTCTAACGGTAAACGTGTTTTAGCTTATTCTACGGTTGCAAACCTGGGTTTGATTACTGCTTGTGCGGGCGTGGGAACTGCAGAGGCAATCTGGGCTGCTATTCTTTTGGTTATTTTCCATGCGGTTGCAAAAAGCCTTTTGTTCCTTTGCGTTGGTACCGCAGAACATCATATCGGTTCTCGTGATATCGAAGATATGGATTTACTCTTCGAAAGAATGCCCCGCTTATCCCGCATGATGATTGTTGGCATCATGATTATGTTCCTAGCTCCGTTTGGCAT
>ENA-OQBD01000322-OQBD01000322.1-human-gut-metagenome-genome-assembly--contig:-NODE-322-length-26330-cov-3.139755_pt1 | contig 26330 bp, 17 predicted proteins | sample MGYA00242742_ERZ504543 | MGnify/ENA primary metagenome ERZ504543 (study PRJEB26092, sample SAMD00036239) | human gut metagenome | host: Homo sapiens | study: EMG produced TPA metagenomics assembly of...
ATAATTCAACTCGAAAGAATGAATGTACTCCGGGCGTATATCCGGGTTACCGATCTCGGCTGTATAGTAATCCTTGTAAGTGATGTATGGCTCCATGAAATAAAGCTCCGGTCGGGTCGTACGACGGCTGTAAGCGAATAGAAGCTTCTGATTTTGTGTGAGGTTATAACCGATATGGGCGGATGGGAACAACTCAAAACGCTTTTGTAGGCGGTTCGCCCAATCTTTGGAGCTACGTAATACTTGATGCGTATGTTCTCCCCGTAATCCTACTTGAAAATCAAAAGACCGGTAGCTATCCCCAACGATCGCATAAAGGGAGTTGATCCCTTGTTGGAAATAGAACGTGTTGTAAATATCGTCACGCCAGAAGAACTCTTTGGTATCCGGGTTCCAAAACTGCATACTATAATCGCCGTCTTCCGAGTATGAGAAATATTGATAACCCGCCTTGATTTGTCCGGTTTTGCTGTATGGAAATACATAATCGGCTTTCGCACGGACGGTCCAACGATGTTCGGCCTCCCACGCACGATGACCTTGCTGGCGTACGTTGTTTTTGTCGAACAGATCGCTTTGGAAATATTCCAGAGCGTCGCCTCCATATTTCAAGAAGAAGCTACCGCTAAGGTTATGCCCCTTATCATTGAACTTATGATCCACGGCCAGATTCCCTAGTCCGAAAGTCTCATGGATATCAAAGTCGTCAAGGCTCTTGAACTCTCCGTTCTCGAATTGCTCGCCATTAGCGGAACGTTCTTCCGTATATTCCAGATCCCCTTTTCGCTTGAGTCCGGCATATCCGCCTTCCGCGTTAATGGAAAAAGTCGTTTGTTTTTGTGTATAGCTCCAACCTCCATTGAGAATATATGCGTAGCCGTTACTTTCACGGGGGCCATTGGAATAAGAAGTCGTTGTCGTATCGTTTACCAACGTCGTTTTCTCTTGGGTAAAATGACTTTTGCGAAGTCGGTTTCCCACATAACCGCCTATACGCCATTGAGACACCTTGTTTTGTCCGGTCAACAAGAAATCCAAGGTCCGGCTCCATACCGTATTCCCGCTTAGGTTGATTACTCCGCTCAACCCTTCCCCGAAGTTCTTCTTGGTAATGACATTGATGATCCCGACATCACCCCCTGTATCATGTTGGGCGGACGGGGTAGTTATGATCTCTATATTCTGGATTTGTCCGGACGGGATCTGTTCCAAGGCTTGGGTCCCGGTAAATATACTGGGCTTTCCATCTACGTAGACTGTGAATCCGCTACTCCCCCGGAAGGTAACCTCTCCCTCGGCGTTCACCCGGATGGAAGGCGTGTTCTCTAGGATATCGACAGCGGTTCCTCCCGAGGAAAGCAGGTTGGAAGAAGCCTCGATGATCTTTTTATCCAGTTTATAGATGACTTGTTTCTTGTTGGCTACGACCTCCACTTCCTGTAAGCCTACCTCAAGCATTTGCATCGGGATAATACCCAGATCCTTGATCTGCTCTGTAAGGATAAACTCCTCTCCCATATAAACATCATATCCCAGAAAATGGATACGGATCGAATACGTTCCCGGTTTTACGGCTGGATTAGAAAAGAACCGTTCGCTTCAGTCATAGCTTCTTCGACGATATGATCTCCATCATATAATACAACGTGAGCGTAGTCTAATGCCTTACGGGTGGTTTGATCGATTACGATTCCTTTAATACCCGGATTCGCATGGATAGATAGTAGTGCGCTAAGGAATACTAGCGATAGAAAAAGTTTTCTCATATTTTACATTCGTTTTAGAATTGATACCGCAAAGCTAGGGAAATAGGGAGGGAGCGGGCCGGACATATGTTTCATAATACCGTACAAATCGTTCAATCTTTCTATTTTCTGTGATTTTCACCCACTTAATCTTTATATTTGGGGGCATTAATCGGATGAATGGATGAGAATATACCTTTTACTGCTGTTTGTACTTATGGTAACGAGAACGCAAGCTACCAACGTTATTTTTGACCGGATAACAATGGATAGCGGGCTTTCTTCTTCCTCGGTGACCTCTATTTTGAAGGATCGTACCGGGTATGTCTGGGTCGGGACGACTGAAGGCTTGAACCGCTACGATGGATATACGTTTAAAGTATTCTTGCCCGTACCGGATTGCCCGGAAAGTATACAAAGCAGTTCTATCGATAAATTATTCGAGGATTCAGATGGAGGTATCTGGATCTTTTTTCCTCGGGTGGGATTAGCCGTTATGACAGAGGTTCGGATACATTTTTGAATTTCACGAAAGAATGGCTTCGACAACAGTTACGTGTGTATGGGTAGTCCTTACTTGGTTTCTCGGCCTCCGTTCCGGGACATATCTTTATAGGTACGGAGAACGGGGATGTTGGAGTATGACGCTAAAGAGAAGAAATTGGTACGCCTTTCTTCGGCGGGTTCGGTAGTCTCGTCGTCTCCTGTGAATTGTTTGTATTCGGCGCCGGATCATTCGTTTTGGGTAGGGACTTTAGCTGGTTTTAGTTTGTATGACAAAGAAACAAACCACTTTCAAGATTATACGATACGGACAAATGACCGGGAGGATATCAATGCCGGCAATTTGAATGGCGTTAACGCGATCTATATCGACCGGTTTGATTATATGTGGTTAGGTACGGGACGTGAAGGGGCTTTTCGTTCGGTTGATATGGGAGAGCGAGAGATCTTCCAATCTGTCGGTCGTGAGGATACTCGGGTATATCAATTCTTGGAGACCGGTGATGGTGATTTCTGGATCGGACATAATAAGGGGACAAGCTTGATTAGCCGGATGAATCGGCTTGCCTTGCGATGTGAGCATTTCTTTGACCGGCCGGAGGATCTGGAACCTACGGGAGAATGCCAAGTGAGATCCATCTTCGAGAGTAAGGACGGAACGGTCTGGTTTGATGATAGCCGTTTCAATCAAGGTCTTTTTTTATTATTCTCCGAAGGAGAGGAAAATGGGACAGTTGAGGAACGTGCCGGAAGACGCACATTCTATCAGCAGTAACCAGATTACCTGTTTGTTTCTGGATGACTCGGATCATCTGTGGGCGGGGCATTCCACGTATGGGGTGAGCCATGCGGATTTAACACCTTCCTTGTTTCGATATACCTTGGGATACACGGAAAAAGAGAATCTGTCTTCTCTTCATATCCTAGCCGTTTATGAGGATTCGGACCTGAATCTTTGGGTTGCGACCTCTAGGGGATTAGATCGGATTAACCATAAGACTTCCCGGGTAGATATGCGTTTTACCTTCTCACCCCAAAAAAGTCCGTCCTCTTTATCCGGAAAGATTATAGGTTCTATCCGTGAGGATTCGGAGCGGAACCTATGGATCAGTTATCAAGACGCCAACCCGGACCGGTTGAATCTGGATGATTTCCGAATCCGCCCTTTTATACCGGATTACCAAGTCTCTTATGATTATCCGATCAACTCGTTGTCGGAGTTATGTAACTTATGCGTGAGCGAAGAGTCTTGGTTTTGGGGAGGAGCGGATGAGGGGCGGCTTCGGGTGTGGGATACGAAGACGAGAGCGCTTATCACGTATCGATATATACCGGGTGAGATGAATCCCCTTGCGTCGAATCATATTCATTGTCTGTTTGTGGACTCTTCCGGTTATTTGTGGATCGGTACAAATGCGGGGTTGGATCAATACGACAAGCGAACCGGGCGATTTGATCATTTCACGGTACAGGATGGCTTATCGGGAAATATCGTACGAGGAATCCGTGAAGGCGAGCCGGGCATCCTGTTTGTCAGCACGAATAAAGGGCTGAGTCGCTTGGATATACAAAACCGGCATATCGTTAATTATACGACGGCAAACGGTTTATTATCGAATGAGTTTATGGGTGGCGCTTGCTGTAAGCGCAAATCGGGTGAACTTGTATTTGGCAGTAATGAGGGGATCGTTTCTTTTGATCCCGTTCAGTTAACGGACGGTTTGAGAAAAATACCTGAGTCTCTGCGAATCACGAACCTCACGATCGGAGACTCACGTGAGAAGCAAGGTTTACAGGTGGGTTTTATTGCGTTCGATTATTCTCATCCCCGTAGTATCCGATACCGGTATCGTCTGGATGGATATGATACGGATTGGCGGGAGGTGGACGCCAGCGATCGTACGGCTATATATAACCGTCTACCACCGGGAAACTATGTGTTTCGGGTGGAAACTTCCGGCAATGGTTCCTATTGGAGCGCTCCCATTACCGAACCTGTCAGGATCTTTCCTCCTTGGTGGCGGACGTGGTGGTTTATTTTGCTGGTATTCGTGGTTGTATGCGTACTGTTGTGTATCGCCTATAAGAGCAGGGTGCGCTGGTATCAACTTCGCCAAGCCGAGTTGGAGTGTAAGATACAAGAACGTACACGGCTGTTGAAACAGGCCAAGCAAGAACTGGAGGAAAAAGATGCGTTGAAAACTCGTTTCTTTATGAATGTCTCTCATGAGCTTCGTACCCCTCTGACGATAATCAAGGGATTGACGGAGGATCTGGAACGGCATTCCGGTTCAGAAGTATCTTGTGGAGATAAAGAGATTTTGCGTACGATCTCCCGGAATACCAATCGCTTGATTTGGCATGTCAATGAATTGCTGGATTTATCGGTATTGACCCGGGGAGTACCTTCCCCGCATATCGTTTGTGCGGATCTCAGCCGATTCTTAGAGGATATTTCGGAAACCTTTATTCCTTTGGCCGATTCCTATAAAATCGCGTTTACGTATTCGATTGCCCCGGATATCTCAATCGCTTATTTTGACAAGAATATCCTAGAGCAGGTTCTATATAATTTACTGTCGAACGCATTTAAGTATACGCCGGATGGTGGTTCGGTAAGCTTTTCCGCTTCATTGGAGCAAAGCTCATCCGATGCGGTCATGACTTTACGAATTACGGATAGTGGAATCGGCATTCCTTCCCGAATCGTTACCGTATAATTTTTGATCGATATTATAATGGGGGCATCGATAGCGTTTCGCCGCTCGGAGAGTTCGGGGATCGGCCTTGCGTACACAAAAGAGCTATTGGAGTTACATAAGGCAACCATTCAATGTGAGAGTGAATTGGGGAAAGGTTCTGTTTTTACGGTTGCCTTGCCTATATCGGAAGAGGCTTATCCTGAGGAGTGGTTGGAGTATTCGGAACCTAAAATGGAAGAGGTATCTTTGCGGGAATCAGTTCCATTGGAAGAAACAAACTCGGTCCCGGAGAATCTACGACAAACGCTTTTGTTTGTAGAGGATAATGAGGATCTATGTCGTTATTTGATGAATGCTTTTCAAACGGATTACCGGGTCGTGATAGCGAAAAACGGAAAGGTCGGCTTGGAGAAAGCCTTGGAGATCCTACCGGACGTGATTGTCTCGGATGTAATGATGCCGGTCATGAATGGGATTGAATGTTGCGAGGCTTTGAAAACGGATGAACGGACGGCCCATATACCGGTTATCCTATTGACTGCTTTAGCGGAAGAACGTCAACAATTGGAAGGGTATGGAGCCGGAGCGGATGATTATCTGCCTAAACCATTCAGTCTTGCTGTCTTAAAAGCGAAGATCAAGAATCTGCTCAAACGTAGTGAGCAACTAAAGTTATATTTCAGGGATCGGTTCGACTTGCGTACTCCGGAGCAAACCATCGCCGATCCGGATAAGGAATTTCTTTCGAAAGTGACAAAGGTCGTTCTGGCTCATTTGCAGGACCCGGAGTTGATGTAGAGCTTTTCTGTTCCAAGATGGCGATGAGCCGTGCCAGCTTATTTCGGAAATTAAAGTCTACTACTGGTTGCTCCGCTTCCTCATTCACCCGTAATATACGTATAAAGCGTGCCGCCGAGTTATTGGGGCAGCACGCTTATTCGATTGGGGAGGTAGCTGCTCAGGTCGGCTTCTCCGATCCGAACTATTTTACCCGTTGCTTTAAAGAAATTTACGGGATCACTCCGAGTGAGTTTATTCAGACTTCACCGAGTTCACAGGATTCTCATTCGCCGCTTGCCAGTTCCGGAAAGTAACGGTACCGATCGTAACCGAGAGAATGATTAGGAAAGCTACGATGAAGACCCAAAGATGGAGTGGTGTTTTATAAGCGAAATTCTCTAGCCACTGTTGTGTTCCCATCCATGCTATTGGGATCGAGATGATGAAGCAAACGGAGACGATCTGGATATAAGTCTTGTTGAACATCAAAAGAATCTGTCCGGTAGTCGCTCCGTTGATCTTGCGGATACCGATCTCTTTCCGGCGGTATTGCGTCTCAAATAGCACGAGTCCGAATACACCTACGATAGAGATCAAGATCGCCATTATTCCGAATAGGGAGATTAGTTTACCCAGTGTTTGTTCTTTCTGATATAAATTGTTTAAGATGGTGTTGTAGAAAGAGATCTCGAAAGGGAAAGTCGGATCGATCTCTTTCAATGTTTCCCGGACGTGGGCGACAGCTTCCTGTAAATTCGTTTTCGAATTGAAGCGGATATAGGATACCAATTTAGGATTGGGTATATCGTTATTCAATGCGAATACGAAAGGGGAGCTTGCGATCCGGCAAGAGTTAAACCGAAAATCCTTGCTGACTCCTAGAACCGTACGATCATTGAAACGATCTCCGGGATGTAAGTGGAAATCCCGCTCTGCCGCCGGATTGATGATATAATCACTTTGTGCCTTGTTTAAATCCTCCCGTGTAAAATCCCTTCCTTCCTCTACTTGGATATCCATGACGGAAAGGAAATTCTCGGAGGCATAGAATACCTTGAAGAATACATCCTTATCTTCATGGCGGGCATATTCGAGATCGATCATGTCATCTTCTTTCGATAACTCGTAGACGGAGAAGGCCACATCCTCTATTCCCGGATAATCTTTAAGTTTCTGGATATATTGGGGCTTATGCTTGGCGTAGATCTCCGGTGTCAGGTTCACGATGGCTACTTGGTCTTTATTGAATCCTAGTTGCTCGCTAGAGGTCATGAAATGGTTCTGAAGTCCCATGAATAAGGTGACAATAATCAAAGCGATCGATACCGTGTATTGGAAACCGATCAGGGCGACACGTACTTTTTTCCCTTTGGGACTAAGACCGAAAGAGCCCTTTAGTACCAAGGCCGGCGCATAGGAGGTACTTCGTATAGCTGGATAAAGTCCCGCCAAGCAACCCGTCAAGATAGCGATCAGTGCTGTGAGAAGGATCAGGCCTTTGTATTGACTAAGACGTATATCTGCATCTACCCAATTAGCGATCGGTGTGTAAGACAAATCGTTTACGATGAATAAGGCGAGAATGTAGGATATCAAGCAGATCACGATCGATTCAATCAGTGAGATGGCTCGTAACTTATAGATGGAGCATCCTAATACCCGGTGCGTATTGATCGTTTTCAATCGTAGGGGAATCAACGAGGTTGTGAGATTGGTAAAATTGATTCCGGCGATGAATAAGATGAGGAAAGCGATACCCAGTAACACATAAATTTGTCTCCCCTAGGTTGGACCTTTCAGGATTAACGATCGAAGTTGTATCATGCGTGTAATAAACATCCTTTAAGGGGGTTAGACGTAATGCGATCTCTTGCGCTGAACCCATTTGGCTTTTAGCGAAATCGAAAGTCTTGTTGAAATGATCCAATACCTCCTCTTTATTTAGGGATCGTCTAGCGTGACGTATATTTCGTTGGCATACATTTGCCAAGAACTTTTTTAATAGATCCAGTTGGTCCATCGGGACGTAAATACGGTTTTGTACCGTAGTATTTCCCGGGAAATCCTTATAGACACCCCCAATAGTAAGTATCGTGGTACTTACAGGTTGCCAGCCACTACTGCCGGACATCCGGATACGTTTACCGATAGCGGATTGTTTGTCGAACAGCCTTTTGGCGACACTCTCCGGAATGAGTACGGAGCCGGGAATGGATAGGCATTCGACGGAACCTTCTTTCATGTGGAAATCAAAGACATCTGAGATATTGGGTAGACAAAGCTGGAAGTTTTCCTTAAAGACTTTCGCTTCTCCTTGATCGTCTACTTCGTCGATTTGGCAATACCGTTCTCCTCCGTAGAATGGATAACGGTAGGAGTAATCCGTGATATGAGCGGATGAGTTAACAAAAGCATCGCTAAACATTAGGCAATGGATGGCGTTATGCTCGAATTCTCCGTGATTTGCCTCTAGCCGGAAGGTTCGGCCTGATTTGCTGTGCATGGCATCGTAATTCATCTCGTAATCCACCTGCATTACTATCAGGAGGAAAGCGGCGAAAGCGATTGTTAAGCCAAAGAGGTTTAACACGACAGCGGTCTTAAACCGCTTGAATAGATAAAGTAAGTTTCGAATCATTAGTTTCATTGTAACAGGTTTTAAATATATTCATTTTTTAGAAAGGAGGCAAATAATGTGCCATCGATGTAACGTTCTGCTAATCATAAGATAATAGAAAAATGCTTAGAAACGATTGTGTGTGCCTTCGCACGGTGCACGTTCGCTTCCGCACGTTATTGGATTTTAATTCGTAAGTTCGCGGATGTTTTACATACAGAAAGATAATTCGGGAATATTAGCATGGAAACTTCAAATAAACTCTGTTATTGGTTCCTTTTTTATAAAGACCAACTGTTGCTTCAGAAAGAGAATGATACGTATACCATCCCCTATGGCGAGAATCCCCCAGTTCCGGTTTCTCATACGCTGGAGGTTGATTACCGGGATGGACTTCCCGCACGTACGGCAGAATTAGATACTCCGGTGGAGGGGAATGACCGTTACGTACATATGGGGTTGCGTGCCTCTTGGGATTATATCTCGAGAGCGTGTTACGAGAAGGCGGGTAAGGCTTATCAATTGCTTTATTGGGATAGCCATAGCCGTTTCTGTCCGGTATGTGGTACTCCTACCGTGCAGACTACGTCGATCACGAAGCAATGTCCTTCTTGCAAACATGAGATTTATCCGACAATCTCAGCAGCGATGATCGTCTTGATCCGTAAGGAGGATTCGATTCTTTTGGTACATGCCCGTAATTTCCGGGGAACTTTCCATGGATTAGTGGCCGGATTCTTAGAAGTTGGCGAGACCTTGGAAGAGTGTGTGCGCAGGGAGGTCCGTGAGGAAACGGGTTTAGAGGTCGATAATATCACTTATTTTGGAAACCAACCTTGGCCTTATCCGAGTGGCTTGATGGTTGGCTTTGTAGCGGATTATGTAAGTGGGGAAATTAAGTTGCAGGATGAGGAACTAAGCTCTGGTGCCTTCTATACCAAAGATAATCTACCGGAGATCCCCCGTAAGTTGAGCTTGGCCCGTAAGCTAATCGATTGGTGGTTGGATCATCAATGAGGAGTCCTTTTTTTGCGGCCTCTGCCTGTTGTCTTTCGAATTTCTTTTTTTTTCAGAGATGACATCCGGGGTAGGGAGGTTGCCGTAGTTTTGCCAAGTTCCGTTGCGTTTTGCGTTGCGTTTATGGACATATGTTTTCCGGCTGGTCATCCTTCCTAGATCGAAGGTAGCTAGTGAGGTACGACCACTGGACGGAGTCCTTTTCAATTCATCTAAGATAGATTGATAGACAGGCAGTATCTTTTTATACGGTGGATTATGTCGCCAGAATACCGATGGCGGTAAATCCTTCAATGCTACTTTTCGGTGTGTCGTATCGTCTTGTTGGATATATTCTGAGAAATCTTTGGTGATAGGGATATTGCTGGGAGCGGCCAGTTGAGGTTTCCCCATCGGTTTTCCCGGTTCCGGGTTGAGGAAAGAACCGCTTTGGATTGCTTTTTGGAATTCAGGGTTCAATTTGATGGAATCTTTGCCTGCTAATACATCCTTTAGCCAGATCGAATCTTGCTCAGTCCATTGCGCATAGCCTAAGTGTATATTTATACAGACGAAAAATCCAATCAATAGTGGTCTCATGAATGCCTGAATTGTTAATTGTGTTCAAAGATAGTCTTCCTTCTTTCTCCTCGTTTTTTCTTTCGCTTAAATAGTCTTACCGTTTACTTAATCTTAACCCTCTTTGCGGACTATTAATTTAACAGTTCATCTGCGCACGGTAATCGTTCGATTACGCACGCTTCTTCCATTGATTTAATACCTACCTTTGAGGCATCACAAACTAGTTCAGCGCTTATGAAAAAGGGAAAACTATTAATTATAGATGATAATGAGGACATCCTTTTTGCCCTTAACTTATTACTGGAGCCCTATATGGAACAAATAAGAGTGGCTACGCAACCGGAGCGCATCGATCATTTCATGCGGACTTTTATCCCGGATATTATCTTGTTGGATATGAATTTCAAACGGGATGCTATTAGTGGTCAGGAGGGTTTCTATTGGCTGGAGAAGATAAAGAAGATAGACCCGGACGTGGTGGTTCTTTTTATGACTGCCTATTCGGATACGGATAAGGCCGTGCGGGCGATTAAGGCGGGAGCTACCGACTTTATCCCGAAACCTTGGGAAAAGGAGAAATTACTCGCTACACTCTCTTCGGCATTGGAACTTCGGGAGAGTAGGGCGGAAGTGCGAAATTTAAAGAAACAAGTTGAGATTCTTAGTTCACCCGAGGATGCTGGCTTCGAGATCATCGGTGAAAGCGAACCGATGCAGGCTATTTTCGCTACGGTCGATAAATTAAAGAATACGGATGCCAATATATTAATCTTGGGGGAGAATGGAACCGGTAAAGATTTAGTTGCCCGCGCCTTATATCATCAATCTCCGCGTTCGGAGAATCTTTTCGTCGGGATCGATGTGGGCTCTATTCCGGAACAACTTTTCGAGAGTGAATTATTTGGCTATGAGAAAGGGGCTTTTACGGATGCCCGTAAGGAAAAGCCGGGACGAATGGAGGTAGCTTCCGGTGGTACCTTGTTCTTGGATGAGATCGGGAACTTAAGCCTTTCCATGCAAGCGAAACTGTTGACCGCTTTGGAAAAACGACAGATAACCCGCTTGGGAGCAACGCAACCCATACCGATTGATATCCGGTTGATCTGCGCAACGAACGTGAATATCCATCATCTTGTGGCAGAAGGTACTTTCCGGCAAGATCTTTTATATCGTATTAATACGATCGAGTTACATATTCCTCCCTTGAGGGAACGAGGAAATGACGTGATCTTATTGGCTGAACATTTCTTGTCGAAGTATGCCCGTAAATATAAGAAAGACTTGAAGGGCATTAACAGGGATGGGAAGAATAAGCTACATAATTATGCTTGGCCCGGTAATGTACGTGAACTGCAACATGCGATTGAACGGGCGGTTATCTTGTCTGAAAGTAATTGGCTAAGGCCGGAAGACTTTATTCTGCGTTCTGTCCCGCTTAGGGATAAGGAACCATCCGATGAGTTAAATTTGACGGTATTGGAGAAAGAAGCGATCGAACGTGCCTTACGTCGTGCCGAGGGGAATATCACTCGTGCCGCCGAGCTTCTAGGGATTACCCGCTTTACCTTGTATCGTAAATTGGAGAAATTTGGCTTATGATACGTTACTTGTTGTTCGCTCGTATTTTGGGGATCGTGGTCTTGTCTTTTACTGCCTCATTCTTAATGCTGAAAGGGTTTTTGTTTATTCCTGCGCTGTTCGGATTTTGTATTCTTGCGCTTTCGGTTTTCTTATATAAGGATCAGCAAAAGACTGTTAAGCGGATGGAATACCTGATAGAGAGTATTCATTACGGGGATCTGAGCCTGTTTTATCCTTCCGATTCAATGACGGAAGACGAAAAGGCTTTGGCCTCTTCTATGAACGCTGCCTTGGAGGCTTTGCGGAGTCGATTGTATAGTTCGGTGGTCGCTGAGGCGGAAACCGAGGCATGGCAGAAACTTATCCGGGTATTGACGCATGAGATCATGAACTCGATCGCTCCGGTAATCTCTTTATCGGAGACGGTAGCCGAGCGTGCGACGATAAATGGCATGAATGAGAAAGACTACGCTATTATGGTACAAGCCATGCAAACGATCCACCGAAGAAGTAAGGGGTTATTGGATTTTGTCGAGAATTATCGGAAAATTAACCCGTCTGCCTTTACCTACTTTACGAAACTTCTCGGTTTCGGCTCTCTTTGACGATATCCGGCTTCTATTCCCGGAGAAATCCGATATCCTCTTCTTTCATGTAAAGCCGGAAGACTTGAATTTATATGCGGACCGGATCATGGTGGAACAAGTATTAATTAATCTATTGAAAAATGCGATAGAGGCTTGTGAAGAATCCTTATCCCCTCAAATTATAGTGGAGGCTGTCCAAAAAAACGGTATGGTAATTATTTCGGTGATTGATAATGGTAGCGGAATTGTTCCCGAGGCAATCGACAAAATCTTCGTTCCTTTCTTCACGACTAAATCTAAAGGTTCCGGCATCGGATTAAGTCTTTGCCGGCAGATCATGAACCGTCATAGAGGAAGTATTAGTCTCGACTCTCAAGTAGAGAAGGGTTCCTCTTTCGTTTTGCGTTTTCCGATTGTTACCAAACGGATTCTATAAATAAGTATTAATACATGCGATTAGCTTATCCGGCTTGATCGGTTTAGCGATGTAAGAGGAGAATCCGCTTTGTTTTACCCGTTCCTCATCTTCCGCGAAGGCGAAAGCTGTTACGGCGATGATAGGAATGGACTGGTTCTTTTCCCGAATTACCCGTGTAGCCTCATAGCCGTCTACGATCGGCATTTTTAGGTCCATTAGGATTAAGTCCGGTTGATATTTATTGAATAAATCGATCGCTTGTTCCCCGTTCCATGCGTGTATAAGGTTATAATCTTTCAACATGGCTTGGAATAAAGTATAGTTGCTTTCGTTATCTTCCGCTATTAATAGGGTTGCAGATTTGGATGACTGGCTCTTCTGTACATTCTCGGTCTTTGGTTTCTCATGCGGGACTTCCTGCATCTCTAGTATCGAATAGGGCAACGTAAACCAGAATGTAGAACCTTTTCCTTGCTCTGATTCCACCCCTATATCTCCACCCAGACGCTTGATAATCATCTGGCAAATCGATAATCCCAGCCCCGTTCCTTGCACAAAGCTATTTAACTTAACGAAACGGGTGAAAACTTGACCGATCTTATCCTTGGCGATACCGCATCCCGTATCTTTTACATAGAAATACAACTCATCGTCTCTACGGCGGTAGCCAAACAGGATGCTACCTTGAGTTGTGAACTTGATGGCATTGTTGATAAAGTTGGTAATGACTTGGGAGACCCGGTTACGGTCGGTGCGTAAGATACAATTCGGGATCTTCTCGACAAAGCATACCTGCACACCATCTTGCGCCTTCAAACGGGAAGACTGCTCGATATCGGAGAATAGTTGATTGACATCTACGTCTGAATCCACGAATTCTAGCGTACCCGCCTCTATCTTGGCTAGATCGAGAATATCATTGATCAATTGCAATAGCAGGTCGTTGTTGCTATTAATGATATTGATATATTCCTCTTTATCCTCCATATTCTCGGTTACGGCCAATAATCCGGAGAAACCGACGATCGCATTCAATGGCGTTCGAATCTCATGACTCATATTCGCCAAGAATGCGGATTTCAAACGATCGGACTCTTCCGCTTTCTCTTTCGCTTTCCTCAGTTCGTTCTCCGCCTGTTTTTGTTTTGTCACGTCTTCTTTCTTGAAAATAACCCCGATAAGGTTGTTGTGCTCGTCTAATACAGGGTTCGCCAAAATATGAAGATACTTTCCATCGCCGAACTCATTCGTGATATCGACCTGCTTTTTGGTTTCCATGGCCTTTGCGACCGTGCAACGGGTACAATAAGGCTTTACTCCGTTCTTGACCAAGAAGCAATTAGCCGGACCGAATTCAGGGATACAGTCATGGAACTCTACCTCGTTTCTCCATTTTACGGTATAATCCGGCTTGATGAAATAGATAGAAGCTTGGATATTATTCATGATTAGTATATTATCTTTCTGTAGATCCAATAACTTATCTTTCAGCTTATTGGTCCGGATAAAGAAGATTAATATCATAATCAGGAAAATAAACAATACGGTGATTACGCTTAGCAATATCTCGAACCTGTATTTGGAGAATAGGCTCGGGTCCTCGTTGATAATAGTAGCGTCGTGGGGCAATGACAGTTTGCTGATATCAAAAGCCTTGATCTTTGAAGCGTCGAACACATATCCATTGGGGATGATTTGGGGATGGATATCTTTAGGGGCGATTTTCTTCTCCAATATACTTAAAGCCTCTTTTGCCAAATCGGAACCTATAGGCCTGTATTTGGGACTGAAACCTCCGATGGCCCAGTGCCCTATGCCGACGGATGCCAATGTGAATGTTGGGATTCTGGGATTGGCGGTCATCATGGTATACGTGGCATTTCCAACATAATACCCGTCGTTCACGTCTACACGCCATGTACCGATCAATATCACGGTCTGATCCGGCAGGTTCTTGATTTGCTCAACGATGGTGTAGATATTATTCTTTCTTCCATCCAGTAATATCAAGTTCAGATCCTTGATATTTTCCATTTCCTTTTTTACCAAGGTCTGCATAGCTAAACCACCGTAGGTATTATCGGTGATTAATGCTATATTTTGAGTTTTGGGATATAGCTTACGTATTAACCGGATATTTTCTTTTACGTCATAAGAATACAAGAACCCGCCAAGGTGTAAACCTTTATCTACGTACTCTTGGATATCGATGTATTTCGGCTCCCATTCGGCGACATTTAAATCCGAGTCGGGTAATAAGATCGCATTCTTACTGATCATACCGCATAAAACCGGTATATCAGGCTTGTATTCTTGGGAGATATAAGAAGCCCATGCCTCTTGACCTAAGATAATGATAAGCTGAGGGGTGTTATTTTCCTTATATTTATCCAATATACCCTCTCATCTTACCGTCCCATAAGGGGGCTTCCGGGAGGCTCTTACAGTTCATGTTCTCGATAACCACCGGCGAGATACCACCTCCCGCTTATATCTCCATAAACTCGGAAATATTGGCGGTCGTATTACGTGTATCGGGATTGTAGGAGCTAATGATTAAAATAGGGCCTGCATTATCTGTAGCGTATAAGTGGAAAGAAAAGACCAGACTTAACACGATAAAGAGTACGAATCGTATGTAGCTTTTTTAATAATGTCATTCTTTACCTACCTATTCATGTGCTTATTTGCGATTAAAGTACTATTTGTTATTAATACAGACCACAAAAATAGGAAAGATTTATGATTAATTGCTGAAATTCAAAATAAAAAGAATCTATTACGCCTAAAATCTATAACTCGATCATCACTCCGATACTTGGGAGAAGCGTTCCTGTAAGACGTTCTATCGGTCTTAATTCGTACCGTTGTTCATATATGGGAGCTTCCGGGTTGATAATTTTACCCGTTTTGATATATACGTCTTGCTCTTTGTATTTGGAATTCAATATGTTTTGGATGTCGATATAGGCTCCAAGCATGATCTTTTTGAAGTAAAATGTTTTATCGATACGGATATCTAACTGCGTGAATGGCTTGAGCCGTTCGCTGTTAAACCGGCTGTAATCATAGTATAGCCCGTTATTAGCGTCCCAAGCTTCTACATAACTACTCTTTTCTACATCGTAAGGCGTATAGGGAGCGCCTCCTACTACCCGGAACTTGGCGCCTACGTCCCAGTTCTTGGGTAAAGAATAAGTCCCGCTAAACGTGAACAGATGCTTATTGTCCCAAGCCGAGGGAAGATAAGTGTCCATATTTCTCCCATCCTTGAATTCGCTTCTTACCAAAGTGTAGGATGCGATGAAAGTAAGCCCTTTATAATTATACCAACGTCCCATGATCTCAAGTCCATAAGCTCGCCCTGTAGCGGTAGACGATACGGCCTCATTTCCCAAGACACCATAGTCTGTACCTTTCGATGCGAGTGGGATACTGTCGAGTATGGACATCGGATAACGATCATAATGTTTATAGAATCCTTCGGTCGTGAATTTCAAGTATGAGGTAGGACGGTATTCCAAGCCTAATCCGGCTTGGTCGCTTCGGATATAGCTTAAATGATTTGTCCGGTTTACATAATTACCTTCATTATCCTTGAATCCCAATGTCGTATAAGGAGGAAGCTCGTAGTAGCGTCCGATATTCGCGTTTATATAAAGCGGATCGGACAAGCGGTAGGATAAGGATAGGCGAGGAGATAACTGATCTAACAAATTATTCATATCCGAGGAATAATTGTTTGCGTCCGCACGAACACCTAAAGAGGCGGTAAACCGCTCGTTATAACTCTCATAAATAGCCGTGGCATAGATACCCCACTTCCATATGCCAAGGTCTGTTTGATATACGATGGTACGGGGGATAGAGGTAAATTGCTTTTGATAGGTGTCATTCGTGTATTGGGCGTATTCGATGTTTCCTCCGACATTCAATTGAATGAATGGTAAGCGGAACGTGTTTTCCGTTCGGAACTTATTCTCAATCTCGTCCGAACGGTAATTTAAGGAGAGATTCTCTACTTGGCTTTCATCATTGTCTTTGTATTTAATATTCTTATTGTTGGTCTGGCTACGGCTGATAATGACCGAGTAGAGATTTTTACCGGCGTAGTGTTTATAAACCGCTCCAAGGGTATACGTTTTTTGTTTTACGACCGGCAAGTAAGAGAGGATATATTGGTTTTTCTCGCTCATGTCTTTCATTCCTGTATTCAGCTTCATATCATCGATCGCCCCTAATCCGAGAACTGTAAGCTCATTCTTGGGGTTGAAGGAGTGCTTAATCTTGAATTGGGCATCCGTGAAAGTAGGTAAGAACGGCAAGCCGATCATATCGAAAAGGAATTGAAGGTAAGAGCGACGAACAGACACTTGGTAAGTGGTCTTTTTTCCTAGCGGTCCATTAGCGGACACACCGATATCTGAGGCTCCTAGGACTCCTCGCAATGAGAATTTCTCCTTATTCCCATCTTGTAGTTTAAAATCCAATACCGAACTTAAAGTGTTCCCTTTGGATGCGGGGAATGCGGCCGAATAAAAGTTGACCTCCCGGATAAAATCGGGATTGATAATACCGACCGGACCTCCGGAGGCTCCTTGGGTAGAGAAATGGTTGATATTCGGTATCTCTACGCCATCCAAAAAGAAACGGTTTTCCGAGGGACCTCCTCCTCTTACCATCAAGTCGTTACGAAACGCTGCCGTGGACGCTACTCCGGGAAAGGTTTGTACTACCCGGGAGATATCCCGGTTTCCTCCCGCGCTTTTCTCTATCTCCTTGAAACCGATTACACGAAGTCCTAGCGGACTTTCGGCGGTTTTACGGAACGGAGAGGCTACTACGCTAACCTCTTGCAGATTCTGGCTGGCTTCCTCTAGCTCGATCGGGAAGAATATATCTTTATTCGCTAGTCTGAATTCGGCGGTAACGAAGGGCTTATATCCCAGAAAGGAGGATTGGAGACGATAGCTTCCGGGTGATATGCCGGATATCTCGAATAATCCGGTGGAATCGGTGACCGCCCCTTGCGTCGTGTTCCATACCACTACGTTAGCGAAAGGTATCGGCTGTCCGCTTGACGCGTCTTTTACAACTCCCTTGATAGAGAAGGAGCGCTGTTGACCGATAGCGGCTTGTATGGTACATAATAAGAATAGTAAGAAGTAAAGATGGCGTCTATCCATATCTTATATCATATTTATAGCGGTAAAGATAAGTATTATTCTGATTCGTATGTATTATCTTTGCATACATATGGAGAAAGAATTACAGATAACGGCGGATGGAAGCCATACACTATATATTCCGGCGATGGATGAACATTATCATTCCGTGAACGGGGCCCTGCAGGAATCAAGACATATATTTATAGAGGCGGGATTGCATGCGCTTGAAAAAGACTTTATCCGAATCGTGGAGATTGGCTTCGGTACAGGGCTGAACGCCTTCTTGACATTGAAGGATGTCGAGCTATCTCAAGCACATCATATTGATTATCATACAGTAGAGTTATACCCGCTTCCTTTAGATACGATTCGTGCCTTGAATTATGGGGAGCTGATCTGGCCGGAGAGAAAAGAGTTATTCTTAGCCTTGCATGAAGCGGAGTGGAATACTCCCGTTTCAATCTCAGAGCGCTTTACACTTCATAAAATAGAAGGAAATAGTAACGCCTGTGAACTACCGGATGATATCGATTTGATCTATTTCGACGCGTTTGCGCCCGAGAAACAACCGGAGATGTGGAATCAGGAAATCTATAATCGTTTGTATGCTCATACCGCACCGGGCGGAGTGATCGTAACCTATTGCGCAAAAGGAGAGGTACGCAGAGGTATGCAAGCGGCTGGTTTTGAGATGAGCCGTCTTCCCGGTCCTCCGGGCAAGCGACATATACTTAGGGGTATTAAAAATTGAGAATTGAAAGTTACAGAGCGTATTCCTCGGTATTTTCAATTCTCAATTCTCAACTTTCAATTATTTAAGCATTGCCTCGATCTTTTCTACGAACTTATCCTTAGCCGTAGCGCCTACTACTTTATCAACCATCTTACCGTCTTTGAAGAAAAGAACGGTAGGGATGTTGCGGATACCGAATTGTCCGACTACATCGTCATTCTCGTCAACGTTCATTTTACCGATCGTCACACGACCTTCGTATTCGGTTGCCAACTCATCAATGATAGGAGATACCATGCGGCAAGGGCCACACCACTCTGCCCAAAAGTCAAGAACCATGGGCTTTCCGGAGTTAACCAACTCCTCGAAATTAGCGTCTGTAATTTGTAGTGCCATTTTGAATTACGTATTATTTAATTATGAATTATAATCTAATGATTGTTATGACGCCAAAAGTACAAATTCTTTCAGCGTCGTACAACTTTAACCATTAATTTTAAAATCGATATTCTCGTTCTCCTGTAAAAAGTCTACCAGCTCACGGGTCACGTTTAAGCGGATATTTTGGGAGAAGAGATTTAGGGAAATATTATGTTCCCCATCGACAACCTTAAAATATAACAGGCTATGGCCCGGATTGTTCTTGATCAATACCGAAAGCTCATTGATAGTCGGCTCGTCCAAATCATGGATCGGGACCGTGATACTGATTTTCTCGATCAGCTTGTCTTTCTCGTCTTGCAAAAGGTTGACGGTACCAATCTTGAAGTCCAGTTTATTGGGGTCCCAGCGGCTAGGCTCTACACGGGCTGTGATCAAGAGATACATCCCTATTTTACCATACTTGCTGTATTCGATATAATCCTGTCCGAAAAGAGGGATCTCGCCACTACCCGTGAAATCCTCGATCTTCAAGATTCCGTAAGGCTTTCCGTTCTTGGTCATTCCTTCCCGGAAACCGGTGACGATACCACCTAATAAAACCTCCCGGCCTTGTAAGGTTTCCCGCTCGTTAAGTTCTACCATGCCGGTATTACATACATACTTTAATATGATACGGTATTCATCCAACGGGTGGGCGGATAGGTAAATACCGACCAACTCCTTCTCTTATTAGGCGTTCGAGATCGCTCCAACGCTCGCATTGCGGGATCTCCGGTTTAGCGATGGCGATCAAGGCGTCTCCACCGAATAAAGAGTTGACTGCCGTGCTCTTATCCATCTGGTATTTGTTACCATAGCGAACCAAGGTATCCAAGAACAATTCCCCTTTTCCACTGTCGGTGAAGAACTGCTCACGCTGGATACCGAAGTTATCGAACGCTCCGGCCAAAGCCATGGACTCTATGTTTTTCTTATTGCAAGCGGTCAAGTTCACCCGTTCTACGAAATCGAAGATACTCTTGTACGGGCCGTTCTTCTTGCGTTCCTCTATGATATTTTGTACGGCTGACTCACCTACGCCTTTCACGGCGCCTAGCCCGAAGCGGATGTTCTTGTTCTTATCTACGCTGAACTTCAAGATAGACTCGTTCACGTCCGGTCCCAATACTTGAATACCCATCGCTTTACATTCATCCATGAACTTCGTGATATCCGTGATATTGGATAAGCTTCGGCTCAAGACGGCGGCCATATACTCGGACGGGAAGTTCGCTTTCAAGTAAGCGGTCTGATAAGCCACCCATGAGTAACAAGTAGCGTGACTCTTATTGAATGCGTATGAGGCGAACTTCTCCCAGTCGGACCAGATCTTATTTAAAGTTTCCTCTTTATAGCCGTTGGCTTGACCACCAGCCATAAATTTAGACTTCAAGTGGTTCATCTTCTCGATCAACTTCTTACCCATCGCCTTACGTAAGGCATCACTCTCACCACGCGTGAAGTTAGCGAGCAAACGGGATAGAAGCATGACCTGCTCCTGATAGACCGTAATACCGTACGTATCTTTTAGGTAGCGTTCCATGACGGGAATATCGTACTTGATCTCCTCCTTACCCTGTTTACGGGCGATAAAAGAAGGGATGTAATCCATTGGGCCCGGGCGATACAGGGCGTTCATGGCGATCAAGTCCTCGAATTTAGAAGGTTGCAACTCCTTCAAATACTTTTGCATACCGGCGGACTCGAACTGGAATGTACCGGTTGTCTTTCCGTCGCAATACAATTTATAAGTCTTGGGGTCCTCCAGACTGATATGGTCGATATCCAGATCATGTCCGGTAGTCAGTTTCACGTTCTCGATCGCTTCCTTGATGATGGACAAGGTCTTCAAGCCCAAGAAGTCCATCTTGATCAATCCGGTTTCCTCGATCACGGAACCCTCGTATTGGGTAACCAGCATCTCCTCGCCGGTATCCTTGTCTTTCGCCGTACTGACAGGTACGACATCCGATATATCATAACGTCCGATAATGACACCGCAGGCGTGTACACCCGTGTTACGGACGTTGCCTTCCAGCATCTGGGCGTATTTCAAGGTATCCCGTGCCAGCGGATCATTTCCGTTAGCCGCCTCTTTTAGTTCCGGCACATACTTGATGGCGTCGCCCAATTTGAACTTCTTCATGTCAGGGATCTTATCCGGAACCAATTTGGCTAACCGGTTCGATTCGGATAACGGTAATTTCTGTACCCGGGCGACATCTTTGATAGCGGACTTGGTAGCCATCGTACCATAAGTAATGATATGAGCCACACGCTCGGCACCGTATTTCTCCGTTACCCAGCGTAAGACCTCGCCACGGCCATCATCATCGAAGTCGGTATCGATATCGGGGAGGGAGATACGGTCCGGATTCAAGAAACGCTCGAACAGGAGGTCATATTTGATCGGGTCGATCTTGGTGATCCCTAAGCAATAAGCTACGGCAGATCCGGCGGCCGAACCACGTCCCGGTCCTACGGATACACCGAGTTCCTCACGAGCAGCACGGATGAAATCTTGCACGATCAAGAAGTAGCCGGGGAAACCCATGGTCTTCATGATATGTAACTCGAAGTTCAGACGCTCCTTTACTTCATCGTTCAAGGGGTCTCCGTAAAGCTCCTTGGCTCCGTCGTATGTCAATTTCGCCAAATAGTCGGCTTCCAGCTTGATGCGGTATAGTTTGTCGTATCCACCTAATTTCTTGATTTTGGAGTGCGCCTCTTCCTCGCTTAATACGACATTACCGTTCTCGTCTCGGGTGAATTCCTCAAATAAATCATGCTCTGTTAATTTCTGACGGTAGGACTCCTCGGTACCGAACTCCTCGGGAATGGCGAAAGTCGGCATGATAGGACCGCTGTCGATGGAGTAGAATTCTATTTTGTCGGCTATCTCGAGCGTATTACTCAAAGCTTCGGGGATATCGGCGAAGATGGTGTTCATCTCGGCGGTTGTCTTCATCCATTCTTGCTTGGAGTAGCGCATACGCTTGGGGTCGTCCAAGTCTTTGCCGGTACTAAGGCAGATCAGGCGGTCGTGAGCCTCAGCGTCGTCGGCATTGACGAAATGGACGTCGTTGGTGGCGATTAGCTTGATATTATGTTTGTGAGCAAGTTCGATCAGTACCTTGTTCACCTCTTGTTGATGCGGGAAAATCGTGCAATCGGCGTTGGGGTCGTGTGTCTCGTGCCGTTGCATCTCAAGGTAATAGTCTTCTCCGAATAAGTTTTTGAACCATTTGATAGACTCCTCGGCCTTATCAATTCGTCCGTGCATGATATGCTGTGGAATCTCTCCACCTAAACAGGCGGAGCAGATGATCAGATCCTCATGATATTTCTCCAACAATTCCTTGTCAATACGCGGACGTCCGTAGAATCCTTCCGTCCATGAGAGGGATACCATCTTGATCAGGTTCTTGTATCCGTTCTTATTTTTGGCCAGAACGATCAAGTGCCAGCCGCTACGGTCGTCTTGCGAGGCCAGCTTGCTATGCCTTCCGTTGCGAGCGCAATAACATTCGCACCCGATGATCGGCTTGAAGATGGAAGCTTTCGCTTCGGCGATTTGTTTTTGTAGTTCCGTTATCCTTTGTTGTTCCTCATCGGTTGGCGCATCCTTGGCCAGCAGCGGTTTTAGTTCTTTCTCGGAGTCCTTGATGATCCCGAGAGGTTTACTGTTCTTTTTGCTAACCTTATTGAAAAACTCCTTGATACCGAACATAACGCCATGGTCTGTTACGGCGATCGCACGCATTCCGTCTTTGTACGCTTTGTCGATCAACGCGTCGATGGATGCCTGTCCGTCCAGCAAGGAATACTGGGTATGTACGTGTAAATGAATAAACGGTTCCATATATATTAATGTATAGTCTGGTGCATATTGAAATGAGTGCATAAAGGTAGGAAATAATTTTTTAGTACGAGAGAGGTTGTTTTGCTTTTAAAAAAACACGTACGTCTTTTTTGAAGGATATAATGAGGTTATAATATGTGTGATTCTATAGAATCTATATGTTATATAAACAGATGTTGTATTGATATTTTGCTTGATATAAGCCGTATATCGTGACAGGAGGTTTTCGTGAGGTGCTCGAACTAGCGGATGGAAGATAGTTATGAATGGCGATTTTTCTGTGTGAAAAGCCGTTTTATACTGTACTTATGCTTGGAAAAAGCGAATCTCAGGGAGTTCTGTTTACAAAGTGTCATTTTGCTAGAACAAGGGAAACTAATATTCCGATCTATCGCAAAAGGTGATCTTACTTTTGTTGATTATTCGATGGTGTATTTACTAATGTACGCATGTACATTAAATAATAGAAGAGAAAAATGATTGATTTAAACGATCGTTTTAATTAGTCATTTGCAAAGGTACGCATTTCTTTGACACTTGCAACCCTTCTGTGTTACTTTTTTTCATGCCTTATTCGCTTTCTTATCAATAGGATAGGTTATCCTTTACGAAACAAGCTCTTCCTTCCACAAACTCCCCTTTGTATCTCTCGAAAAACGCAAGATCTAAACGATGGTTTAGACTAGTCGTTTTCTAACGGTAGTCTGCTATCAGAAAATAGCTAAGTGCTTAATTAACACTATTATTAATATTAAATTCTAAATTATGAACAGAAAGATTTCTACATTGTTAACGGCGGGTCTGCTCGTGGCAGGGTCGCTGTGCGGTAGTGCCTTCGCTCAAAACTCTATTCAAAGTTTATTGGGCTTGGGTAGTGCTGTTACGGAACTGAAATCCGGAACTTATGTGATGACGGATGCCAACGGTTTAGCGTATGGTTTTACTTCTGTAAGCGAGGATGGTGTATTACAAGAAGGTATTCTTGATTATAAAGCTACTTCTATTGCGGATGACAAGAAAGATGATGTAAAGCAGTATATCTGGAAAGTTACCGTAACAGAGAATTTGGGCGCTTATTCGTACAAATTTGAGAATGTAGCCACAGGTAAGACTCTACGTGTCAACACGACTGCTGGTTCAGAGGCCGTAGAATTGAATAGTGCGGCTTCTGGAAATGTGATTAAAGATGTTTTTGCATTTGGAGCTACTCAAATCGGAACAACAGGTAAATATACTGCAAGCGAGAAGGCTCTATTCGCTTATAACGGGAATAAGAGTGATGTATTCCAGTTAAAATGGAGTGCTGGTGGCTCTTTAATTTCAACTACGGCTTCGTCTTTTGATTTATCTTTCTATGCGGTAGAATCAGAGGAATTAGGGGCTGTGGGAGCTGATGAGTTGAATGATTTGTATAACACGGCAGGTTTCTCTTTCGTCTCAAAAAGATTGGACTCCGATCAGACTAGCGAGCCTAATGGTAATCTATTCAATGAGAAAAGAATCGTTGCCCGTTATGTGCCTTCTGACTTGAGAGTGGACGCTACTTCTTATCCTTCCTATTCAGGAAGTACGGCTGATTTGAAGATTCCCGCTGGTATGTACTTCTTTACAGAGAATGCACCTGATAAGGATGATTGTAGCGGAGTTAATGCTGTTTCTAGCGGTTATAAAGCTTGGATGGACGCAACTGTCTTGGTTTTAAGCTCAACCGAAACAGTGGAAGGTACAAATGCGGGACGTGCGTCTGGTGATGGATTCATGTTGGTAGAGAAAAAGATCAGCGAGTTGAATTTGTATCAAGGAACTTCTTCCAACTGGAAAGCCGCTGGCGATGAGATCTCCATAAACAACGCTAACTTCCGTGTACAGAAGAGTTATTCCGAGGGCTATCCGTATGAGTTGAACGTGGATCGATTCCGTTACCGCAAACAAGCGAGCAAAGCGGATCAAGCAGATGCCAAGGTGAAGTTGCATATCTTGAAGCACAATGACAACTACTATTTGGCCACTACTTCTACTTTGACGGATGCTAGCAATAACCCAATTAACTACTTTATATTCAAGCAAGGTGCTGCCGGGATGAAGAGCGGTATTGAGTTGTTGAATACAGAGGCGAAGGTTTCTGCTTATACAATCCGTGTCTTAGATGGTAAGGGTGTCGATAAGAAAGACATCAAGAGCGTATATGGAAAGTATTTGACGAATGCTGTTAAGAGAGGTTCGTTCCAATTTGTTGCGAAAGCTAAGGTTCTTTCTCAATTGGAAACTCCGGCTTATCAATGGGCTATTTCCAGTGTAGACGATACATATAAAGTGACATTCACGAACCGTGAGACCGGCGAGTATTTCCAAGCTAGCTTGTTCCCGAAAACTGATTTAGGCGAGAATGTTTACGAATTGGCTACAGATAACAAAACAGTTACCGCTATCTACGTAAATGAGAACACATATCGTGAGGCAGAGGGCGATGATGCTGATATGCAACAGCTAATCGTGGAATTGACTCCGGCAGAAGTTGATCCATACGCTGGTTTCTTGAACGTGGACAATGAGACTTTGGTGACGATGGCTTTTGCTCGTGATAACAACGAGACTTCTAATAAGTGGTATGTGGCAGCTACCGAAAATAATTTGCCTTTAGCAACTTCAGAGTATATATTGAATAAGAATGATAAGTTCGCAAATGAGGTATCTGGCGCCGCTCAATGGCAATTGGTGAAAGAGGATAACAAACGTACGATCATCGAGCGTAGCTTTGTTTATAACAAGGATGGACGTGTGACTGTACAAGCTAGAGGTGATAAGGCTTATGCCTATGTTTATCGATTGCAGTATATCAATGATGGCATTGAAACCGAGGAATACTTCCCGGCAGGAAGTTCTAACGTGTCTGCCCAAGAGGAATTAGTTGACGAAAATAACACTACACGTTTTGTGATTAAGCAAGCTGCTGATGGTTCTGTTTATTTGATTAAGGTGACAAGCACAAGCTCAAATATCGCTTCTATTTTAAATGCGAATACGACGTCTGTAGTAGACGCTACTTATAAGGCTTCTATCGACGAATGTCAATATACTACTCCGTCTTCTGTTTATGCATGGCCTATCGCTACAACTCCGAGTGGTCAACAAGATTGGTTATTGAATACTTACTTGATTGTTGAGGCTCCGGAAATCAGCTATCCCGCTGAGGAAGGACATATTTCCCTGATAAGCGAGATGAACAACTATATCTCCATGAACGAGGATCGTGATGGTATCGTTGTAAACGAGAATCAATATTCTTTCTACTTACAGGTAACAGATAAGGATGCGGTAGTTCCTTCTTTCTATATCTCTAACAAAGGTACGGTTGAGGATGGTAACAGACTGTTCTTATTCAATCCGAAAGACTCTGTAAACTACTATGTGGCAGACGGTACATACGACAGAAAGTATCAATGGAACGAGGATGACACGAAGGCTGTCTTCAAGCCGGCCACTCTTTGGGAAAGTAAGGATACTTTGACTACGATCGTTAAAGGTAACAAGGTTGCCGTGGCTAAAGAGGCTGATGATGAGGGTGTATTAGGAGGCTTGGACAACTCAAGGTTCAGATCATCCAGTGTGAGGACGACGAGAACGCTTATCGT
>ENA-OQBD01000323-OQBD01000323.1-human-gut-metagenome-genome-assembly--contig:-NODE-323-length-26294-cov-3.558681_pt1 | contig 26294 bp, 29 predicted proteins | sample MGYA00242742_ERZ504543 | MGnify/ENA primary metagenome ERZ504543 (study PRJEB26092, sample SAMD00036239) | human gut metagenome | host: Homo sapiens | study: EMG produced TPA metagenomics assembly of...
GTATGATTCGCCTGGACAAATTCCTGGCGGATTCCGGCGTCGGCACACGCACCGATGTGAAAAAACGAATCCGCGAGGGACGAATTACGGTAAATGATGCGGTGGCAAAGAAACCGGATCTTAAGGTTGATCCGGAACAGGATCAGATTCTGTTTGATCATCGTCCGGTGATTTATGAGAAGTATTCCTATTATCTCTTTCATAAACCGGCGGGCTGTGTGACGGCAAGATGTGACCGGTTAAACCGGACGGTTATGGATTTCTTCCCGGAGTCCATGCGAAAAGAGTTTGCACCGGTCGGAAGACTGGATAAGGATACGGAAGGTTTTTTGCTGATTACAAATGACGGAGAACTCACGCATCGCCTGCTGTCACCGGCTTATCATGTCAAAAAAACGTATTTTGTACAGGTAGATCAGAAAATTCCGGATACGACGGCAGGACAATTTGCAGAGGGCGTGGACATCGGCGATGAGAAGCGCACACTTCCGGCAGATCTCAAAATCCTTGGGGACCGTGAGGCGGAACTTACGATTTCGGAAGGCAGATTTCACCAGGTGAAGCGTATGTTTGCGTCGGTTGGATGTAAGGTGACATATCTGAAACGGATCTCCATGGGAACACTTACACTTGGAACATTAGAAAAGGCAACTTACCGTAAACTTACGGAACAGGAACTGGCTTCCCTGAAAAAAGAAGCGGAAAATAACAATCATCAGGAGTATAAAATTATGTACGAAGGGTATCTGCCGATTTCAAAACAGGATATGCAGGAACGCGGGATTAAACAGCTGGATTTTGTATATGTGTGCGGAGACGCATATGTAGATCATCCGTCTTTTGGTCATGCAATCATTGCCAGACTGCTGGAGGCACATGGCTATACGGTGGGCATCATTGCGCAGCCGGACTGGAAGGATGATGCTTCTATTTCCGTGCTTGGCGTTCCAAGACTTGGCTTTTTGGTTTCTGCCGGAAATATGGATTCTATGGTAAATCATTATTCGGTATCCAAAAAACGCCGTGCAACCGATTCCTATACCCCGGGAGGCGTAATGGGAAAGCGACCGGATTATGCTACCGTGGTGTACTGTAATCTGATCCGGCATACATACAAGAAGACCCCGATCATTATCGGTGGAATTGAAGCCAGTCTGCGCCGTCTGGCACATTATGATTACTGGTCCAACAAGGTGAAACGTTCGATCCTGCTTGATTCCGGTGCAGATCTGATTTCTTATGGAATGGGAGAACACAGTATCATTGAAATCGCAGATGCATTGAATGCCGGAATCGATGTGCATGATATTACCTTTATTGACGGAACCGTATTTAAAACAAAAAACCGTGATCTGATCTATGACGCCATCGAGTTACCGGATTATGATGAGATCAAAGAAAATAAGCGTTCGTTTGCGCAGAGTTTTTATAAGCAGTACTGTAATACAGATCCATTTTCCGGAAAGCGCCTGTTTGAGCCTTACGGTGGAACCACATTTGTTGTGCAGAATCCACCGGCAAAGCCATTGACACAGACGGAAATGGATGAAGTCTATGCACTTCCGTATATGCGGAATTATCATCCGTCATATGAAAAAGACGGAGGGGTTCCTGCGATCCGGGAGATTAAGTTTTCCCTGATCAGCAACCGCGGATGTTTTGGAGGATGCAGTTTCTGTGCGCTGACGTTTCATCAGGGCAGAATTATCCAGACGAGAAGCCATGAGTCGATCATTGACGAGGCAAAACAGATCATTCAGGAACCGGACTTCAAAGGGTATATCCATGATGTCGGGGGACCTACGGCGAATTTCCGTGCACCGGCATGCAAAAAGCAGATGACGAAGGGAGCCTGTCCGACGAAACAGTGCCTGTTCCCAAAACCATGTAAGAATCTGGAGGTAGACCATAAGGATTACATTGCCCTGCTGAAAAAGCTGCGGGTGCTTCCGGGTGTGAAAAAAGTATTTATCCGTTCGGGTATCCGTTTTGACTATCTGATGTATGATAAGGATCGTACATTTTTGCGGGAACTGTGCGAGCATCATGTGAGCGGGCAGTTGAAGGTGGCACCGGAACATATCAGCAATACCGTTTTACAGAAACTGGGAAAGCCAAGTGTGGAAGTATATAACAGTTTTGTAAAAGCGTATAAAGATATGAATAAAAAAATCGGAAAAGAGCAGTATCTTGTGCCGTATCTGATGTCTTCCCATCCGGGATCGACGCTGAAAGAAGCGGTTGAACTGGCAGAGTATCTGCGGGATTTAGGTTACATGCCGGAACAGGTACAGGATTTTTATCCGACACCGTCAACGATTTCTACCTGCATGTATTATACAGGACTGGACCCGCGGACGATGGAACCTGTATATGTGGCAACCAATCCGCATGAAAAAGCCATGCAGCGTGCACTGATCCAGTATCGCAACCCGAAAAATTACGATCTGGTACATGAAGCATTAATCAAAGCAGGACGTCAGGATCTGATCGGATTTGATTCCAAATGTCTGATCCGTCCACGCCGGCCGAAAAAAGACGCGGGTACTTCCTACCGGTCATCCAGACAGGGAAAGAAGGCACCGGCAGGCAAGGCTGCTGCCGGAAAGATGGTGACCGCAAAACACAAAAAGAAAACCATCCGCAACATCCATAAAAAGAAGTAGGAAACGTTATGAAAACATTTACCATCGGCACGAATGATGCCAACCAGCGGTTTGATAAATATTTAAAAAAACTGCTGCCCAATGCATCGGTCAGTTTTTTATATAAGATGCTTCGAAAAAAGAATATTACTTTGGACGGAAAAAAAGCGACCGGGAAGGAGACGCTGCAAAAAGGCGCGCAGGTAGCGGTGTTTTTCAGTGATGAAACACTGCATAAATTTATGCAGGATACAAAAAAACTGCAGGAAGAGTTTCACATGCTGCAGCGTCTGCCAATGAAGGGGCTTTCCATCATTTATGAAGATACGGATATTCTCATCGCGGATAAGCCATACAATATGCTTTCCCAGAAAGCAAAAGAACAGGATCTGTCTGCCAATGAATATCTGCTCGGCTATCTGATCCGGAGCGGGGCACTTTCTCTGGAGACATTCGGCACGTTTCGTCCGTCAGTGTGCAACCGGCTGGATCGCAATACGACAGGACTTCTTCTGATGGGCAAAACGCTTGCCGGCGCGCAGATGCTTTCCGAGGGGCTGCGGGAACGTACCATTCATAAATTTTACCGTGCCATTGTATCCGGGAACGTTACAAAACCGGTACATCTGTCCGGATGGCTTATCAAAGACGAACATACCAATCAGGTAAAGATTCTGACACAGGAACAAAAAGATGCTGTACGGATTGAGACTTCTTATACGTCCGTACAGGCGAAAGGAACATGCAGTCTGTTGGAAATCTGCCTGATTACCGGAAAAACACATCAGATTCGTGCACATCTGGCATCTGTCGGTCATCCGGTTATCGGAGATCGCAAGTATGGGGACCCGTCAGTGAATCACAAATTTTATAGTACCTTTCATGTGGATCATCAGCTGCTTCATGCGTATCGTCTGGAATTTCCGGACGGAAGAGTTTTTACTGCTCCGATGCCCGAAATATTTAAAGAAATTATGGAAAAGGAGCGTGGATAGCAGATGCCGACCTGGAATTCAAGGGGACTGCGCGGATCAACACTGGAGGATCTTTTAAACCGTACAAACGAAAAATATGCACAGAACGGTCTGGCGCTGATCCAGAAGATCCCGACACCGATTACTCCTATTAATATTGATAAAGAAACCAGACACATCACACTTGCCTATTTTGAACAGAAAAGTACCGTGGATTATATTGGAGCTGTACAGGGAATTCCGGTGTGTTTCGATGCAAAAGAATGCAACACCGACACCTTTCCGCTTGCCAATGTTCATCCGCATCAGGTGGCTTTTATGGAGCAGTTTGAAAAGCAGGAGGGAATAGCGTTTCTTCTGATATCTTTTACGCACAGGGAGGAATTTTATTATCTGCGTTTTTCCGATCTGGAGAAGTTCTGGAACCGGGCTCTGGATGGTGGACGGAAAAGCTTTCGGTATGAGGAGCTGAATCCGGCCTATTTTCTGCCAAAGGTATCAGGGGTACTGATTCCCTATCTTCAGGTTCTCCAGAAGGATTTAGAGGACAGGGATTGACAATCTTTGGATTATTTCTTATAATAGCGTTGTTTCATGTGCTACCAAATTATCACGGTATCACTTTTAAAAATAGTAAAGCGAGAGGTTCGATTATGACAGACCAGATGTTACATACGCCGGACGGAGTCCGGGATATTTATAACGGAGAGTGCAAACAGAAATTACTGTTGCAGGAGAGATTACACGATGTATTGCGTCAATATGGATATCGTGATATTCAGACACCAACGTTTGAATTTTTTAATATTTTTGGAAAAGAAATCGGTACAACACCATCCAAAGATCTGTATAAGATTTTTTGACAAGGACGGAAGCACGCTGGTACTTCGTCCGGATTTTACTCCATCTATTGCAAGAAGTGCTGCAAAGTACTATACCGAGGATGATATGCCGGTAAAACTTTGTTATATGGGAAACACGTTTATCAATTCCAACGCGTATCAGGGACGCTTAAAGGAAACGACACAGTGCGGTGCGGAGCTGATCGGAGACGGAACGGTTGCTGCTGACGCAGAAATACTTGCCATGGTAGTGGAGTCCCTTCTTTCGAGCGGACTGAAAGAATTTCAGATCTCGGTTGGACATGCACAGTTTTTCCGCGGGCTGGCAGAGGCGGCAGGACTTGATGAGGAACAGCAGCAGGAATTAAGAGAACTGCTTGCCAATAAAAATTATTTCGGTGTGGAAGAAATGGTAGAGGGAATGCATTTAAATGACACGTTAAAGAAACTGTTTTCCCTTCTCGGAAGTTTTGAGACACAGGTAGAAGAACTTGCTGAGGCAAAGTCTCTTGCTTCGGATTACCCGAACATTCTTTCCGCAATTACTGATCTGGAAAAACTCGGATCGTTTCTGCGGTTATACGGAATTGAAAAATACGTTTCGTTTGAACTCGGAATCATCAGCAATTACCATTATTATACCGGTATTATTTTTGCAGGATATACGTTTGGAACAGGAGAACCTGTGGTAAAGGGAGGACGCTATGACAGGCTGCTTACATATTTCGGAAGAAAAGCACCGGCCATTGGTTTTGCCATTGTTGTGGACCAGCTTCTTTCCGCTCTTTCCAGACAAAAGATCACACTTCCGTCCGAAGAGAAAAATCAGATGATCGTTTACGCGGAAAATAAGATTGCGGAAGCAGTAGAAAAAGCGAAAGAACTTCGCGCTCAGGGAATTTCGGTTTCTCTGATCCAGATGCAGGAAGGCCGGAGCAAAGATGATTATCTGAGCTATGCCATGAAGGATCACGTTTCAAAAGTAGAATTTATAGAGGAAGCATAGGAGGAGATCATGGAAGAAAAGAGATATCTGACGTTTGCACTGGGAAAGGGACGTCTGGCAAAAAAGACACTCGAACTGTTTGAAAAAATAGGAATCACCTGTGATGAGATCCGTGATCCGGATACCCGTAAACTGATCTTTGTCAATGAGGAACTTGGACTTCGGTTTTTCCTTGCCAAGGGACCGGATGTGCCTACATATGTAGAGTATGGTGCAGCCGATATTGGAATTGTCGGAAAAGACACGATTTTAGAAGAGTCGAGAAATATTTATGAAGTGTTGGATCTTGGATTCGGAAAATGCAAAATGTGCATCTGTGGACCGGAAAGTGCTGCGGAACTTTTGCAGCATCATGAACAGATCCGTGTGGCAACCAAGTATCCGCGGATTGCCAAAGATTATTTTTATAACAAAAAACATCAGACGGTTGAGATTATCAAGCTGAATGGTTCCATCGAACTTGCACCGATCGTTGGACTATCAGAGGTAATCTGTGATATAGTAGAGACAGGTACGACCTTGCGTGAAAACGGGCTGACGGTGTTAGAGGAAGTTTGTCCGCTTTCTGCACGCGTGGTCGTAAACCAGGTAAGTATGAAAATGGAAAATGAACGAATCACAAAACTGATCCGCGATTTGAAAAAAGTCATTTAGGAGGGACATCATGAGAATTTTAAAACTTACAGAGGATACCAGAAAAGATATTCTGCAGAATCTCTTAAAAAGAAGCCCGAATAATTACGGTGAGTTTGAAGGCCGTGTAAACGCCATTATTGAAGAAGTGCGAAATAACCGCGATCAGGCAGTTTTTAATTATACCAAGCAGTTTGACGGTGCGGACATCAATGCCGGCAATATTCTTGTAACAGAAGAAGAGATTGCCGAGGCCTATGAGCAGGTTGACACGACATTGCTTGCAGTGATCCGCAAGTCTCTTGTAAATATCAAAAAATATCATGAAAAACAGGTACAGAATTCCTGGTTTACGACAGAGGACGGTATCATTCTTGGGCAGAAAGTTACCGCACTTGCGACGGTTGGTGTCTATGTTCCGGGCGGAAAGGCCGTGTATCCTTCTTCCGTACTGATGAATGTTCTTCCGGCAAAAGTTGCGGGAGTAGACCGTATTGTAATGTGTACGCCACCAGGCAAAGATGGAAAAGTATATCCTTCCACTCTGGTTGCAGCCAAAGAAGCCGGAGTTGATGAGATCTATAAAGTCGGTGGAGCACAGGCAATTGCTGCCATGGCATTTGGAACCGAAAGTGTGCCAAAGGTTGACAAGATTGTCGGGCCGGGAAATATTTATGTCGCACTTGCCAAAAAAGCAGTGTTTGGTTATGTCAGCATTGATTCCATTGCAGGACCGAGTGAGATTTTAGTGCTTGCGGATGAGACTGCAAATCCACGCTATGTTGCAGCGGATCTGTTATCCCAGGCAGAACATGATGAGATGGCATCTGCAATTCTGATCACCACAAGCCAGAAACTTGCAGAAGAAGTATCTGCAGAGATTGATCAGTTTGTCGCAGAACTTTCCAGAAAAGAGATCATCCAGAAGTCCCTGGACAATTACGGATATATTCTTGTGGCAGATAATATGGAAGAAGCAATTGATACCGTAAATGCGATTGCATCCGAACATATGGAAATCGTCACAGCAGATCCGTTCCACGTAATGACAAAGATCCGCAATGCCGGTGCTATCTTTATCGGAGAGTATTCCTCCGAGCCGCTTGGCGATTACTTTGCCGGACCAAACCATGTTCTTCCGACAAACGGAACGGCCAAGTTCTTTTCCGCACTTTCCGTGGATGATTTTATTAAAAAGTCCAGCATTATTTCTTACTCACGGGAAGCGCTTGAAAAAGTACATAAAGATATTGAGCAGTTTGCAGAATGTGAGAAACTGACCGCACATGCAAACTCCATCCGCGTTCGGTTTGAGTAGTATATGGGAAAGAAAGTCTAAAAGGAGCAGATTATGGAAAAAAGACAGATCAGCACAACACGCAAAACAAAAGAGACGGACATTCAGGTGACTTTAAATCTGGATGGAAGCGGTATTTCCCATATTGAGACAGGCATTGGATTTTTTGATCATATGCTGGAGGGATTTTCCAAGCACGGTTTCTTCGATCTGCATATGGAATGTGATGGAGATCTTCAGGTCGACAGCCATCATACGATCGAAGACTGCGGAATCGTACTTGGAGATGCGATCAAAAAGCATTGGGGGACAAAAGCGGAATCAAACGATTTGGAAGCTGTATCCTTCCGATGGATGAGACACTTGTTTTGTGTGCGGTAGATCTATCCGGACGTCCATATCTTGTATTTGACGGCGAATTTACTACGGAGCGTCTGGGAACACTTGATACCGAAATGATCCGTGAATTTTTCTATGCGGTCTCCTACAGTGCGGGCATGAATCTGCACATTAAGGTGTTAAGCCCCGGAAATAATCATCATATGGCAGAAGCGATGTTTAAGGCATTTGCCAGAGCTTTGGATGAAGCGGTTTCCCATGATCCGAGAGTAAAAGGAATTCTGTCAACGAAAGGAAGTTTGTAATACATGAAACAAAAAAACATTGTCGCGACGCTTTATTTAAAAGATGGTCATGCAGTAAGATCCATGACCGATTTTACGCCGGTAGATGCGAATGTTTATCGACTGTGCCAGTTATACAACGACAGTGGAGTTGACAAGATCATTATTTTTGACCTGTCTACCAGCGATGATGAGCATGAAAAGAATGTCAATACGATTCGAAACATCAATCGCAACATTGATATTAAAGTATGCGCAGGAGGAAACATTAACCGTCTGGAAGACATCAAAAAACTTTTGTTTGCGGGATGCCTTCAGGTGATTTTAAATGCTTCTAAGCCTTCGAGCATCGGACTGGCGGAGGAAGCCAGTGCACGTTTTGGCAAAGACCGGATTCTGCTCTCTATCAACAATGTGGATTTTATTTTTAAGAATCAGGATTCGATTGAAAATACATTCCATGAAGCACTGGTGTTAAATCCGGAAATTCTGGATGCACTGGAAAATCTGACCAACATTCCGTATGTGGTGGAACTTCCGGATTATAATTTTGACGAGATCGTAAGGCTGCTGAAGCGGGAAAAAATCCGAGGAATTGCGGGTCCGTTCATCAATGATACTTCAACGGATATTATGAAGTTAAAGTCTTCTCTGCTTCAGGAAGGCATCAATATGTATAATTTTGCACCGGATCTGTCCTGGGAGGATCTGAAACTGAATTCGGACGGAATGGTTCCGGTCATTGTGCAGGATTACCGTACAGATGAAGTGCTGATGCTTGCATACATGAACAAAGAGGCGTTTGATACGACAATTAATCTCGGGAAAATGACTTACTGGAGCAGAAGCCGTGATGAACTCTGGACCAAAGGCCTGACTTCCGGGCATTTCCAGTATGTGAAATCCCTGACGGCTGACTGCGACTTTGATACGATTCTGGCAAAAGTCTCCCAGGTAGGGGCTGCCTGTCACACCGGAAACCGTACCTGTTTTTTCAATAGCATCGTACAAAAAGAGTATGTTGAGAAAAATCCGCTGAAGGTACTTGAGAGCGTGTATGATATTATCAAGGAACGTAAAGCACATCCGCAGGATGGTTCCTATACCAATTATCTGTTTGGGAAAGGAACCGATAAGATTTTGCAGAAACTTGGGGAAGAGTGTACGGAAATTGTAATTGCAGCGAAAAATCCGGAACCGGAAAACATCAAATACGAGATTTCCGATTTTCTGTATCACTGTATGGTGCTTATGGTGGAAAAAGGCATTACCTGGGAAGAGATTGCCAATGAACTTGCCCAGCGATAAAAAATAAATGTTAAGAGGTATCTATGAGAAAACTAGCTTTAAGTGACGAGATTCTGATGCAGATTGAAAAACCTGCACGCTATATCGGTAATGAGCTGAATTCTGTAGTAAAAGATGACACATCGCAGATTCGTTTTGCGATGTGTTTTCCTGATGTATACGAAATTGGTATGTCACATCTTGGAATTCAGATCCTATACGACATGTTTAACCGCAGAGAGGACACCTGGTGTGAACGTGTCTATTCCCCATGGCCGGATCTGCATAAAATTATGAAGGAGCAGAATATTCCGCTGTTCGGACTTGAGTCCCAGGAACCGATCAAAAACTTTGATTTTGTCGGTCTGACTCTGCAGTATGAGATGTGCTACACCAATATTTTACAGATTCTGGATCTGGCACAGATTCCGCTTCTTTCGGCTGACCGTGGGGACGAAGACCCGATTATTTTAGGTGGAGGACCATGTTCTTATAATCCGGAACCGATTGCAGACTTTTTTGATTGTTTTTATATTGGAGAAGGGGAGACACAGTATGATACATTTTTAAATCTCTATAAGTCGATGCGGGCATCCGGACAGTATTCAAGAAAGGCATTTCTGCATGAGGCGGCAAAAATAGAGGGCATTTATGTCCCGTCGCTGTATGAAGTCCGTTACAAAGAAGATGGCACGATAGCGGCATTTACTCCTGTTTATGATGATATTCCGGCAACCATCAAAAAGCAGGTGGATATGGATCTGACCGGCTCGGTTTATCCGGAAAAACCGGTGGTTCCATTTATCAAAGCAACACAGGATCGCGTGGTGCTTGAAATACAGAGGGGCTGTATCCGCGGATGCCGTTTCTGTCAGGCCGGCATGATTTACCGGCCAAACCGGGAAAAGGGCGTAAAACGACTGAAAGAACTTGCACAAACCATGCTTGCATCGACCGGCTATGAAGAGATTTCCTTAAGTTCTCTCAGTTCATCGGATTATTCCGATCTGGAGGAACTGATCAATTTCCTGATTGAGGAGTGTGACAAAAAACATGTCAATATTTCCCTGCCATCCCTTCGTATTGATGCCTTTTCCCTTGATATTATGCAGAAAGTGCAGGACATCAAAAAAATGCAGTCTGACATTTGCCCCGGAGGCAGGTTCCCAGAGACTGCGAAATGTCATCAATAAAGGCCTGACGGTTGACAATATTCTGACCGGTTCCCATGATGCGTTTGTCGGCGGCTGGAATAAGGTCAAGCTTTATTTTATGCTTGGACTTCCAACGGAAACAGAAGAAGATATGCGGGCGATCCCGGAACTGGCAAACGAGATTGCCGCTTTGTATTATGACACCGTGCCAAAGGAACAGAGAAACGGAAAATGCCAGATTACAATCAGTACTTCCTTTTTTGTACCGAAACCTTTTACCCCGTTCCAGTGGGCTACCATGTTAGACCCATCAGATTATCTGGCGCGTGCCAAGATTGTCAATGATCATGTAAAGGAACAGTTAAACCACAAGAGTATCCGTTACAACTGGCATGAAGCCGATGTGACGGTATTGGAAGGAATTCTTGCGCGCGGAGACCGTAAGATTTCAAAAGCAATTCTTTATGTGTATGAACACGGCGGATTTTTCGATGCGTGGTCGGAATTCTTTCACTATGATCTGTGGCTGGAGGCATTTGCTGCATGTGGCATTGATATTGATTTTTATACCAAGAGAGCACGAAGCGATGATGAAATTTTCCCGTGGGATTTTATTGATGTCGGTGTGACAAAGGCATTTATGCTGCGTGAATGGAAAACCGCGCTCAGTGAGACGGTGACACCAAACTGCCGGATGCGCTGTTCCGGATGTGGTGCAAGACAATTTGGAGGAGGTGTCTGCTTTGAAAATCAGAATTAAATTTCGAAAATGGGGTGTCATGAAATTCATCGGACACCTGGATATGATGCGCTATTTTCAGAAAGCGGTCCGGCGTGCAAAGATTGATATCCGTTATTCGGAAGGATATTCTCCGCATCAGATTATGTCCTTTGCGGCGCCGCTTGGAGTCGGAATCACAAGCGATGGCGAATATTTTGATATTGAAGTCAATGAATCCATGACATCTAAGGAGGCAGTCGCTGCACTGAATGAAACCATGGTAGATGGTGTGGAGGTTACTTCCTATGTGAAACTGCCGGATAAAGCGAAAACCGCGATGTCAATTGTGGCAGCAGCGGATTACCGGCTGAGCTATAAAGAAGGGTACGAAAGTCCGTTTTCAACGGAAGAATGGAAAAGAATCGTCAAAGAACGGTTTTTGGACAGCCCACAGTTTACCATTATCAAAAAGACGAAAAAAAGTGAACGGGAAGTGGACCTAAAACCATTGGTATACGCGTTTTCCGTTGAAGAGGAGCAGGGACGCTCGGCATTTTTCCTGCAGGTTTCTACGGGCAGTGTGGATAATATCAAACCGGAACTGGTACTTTCATCGGTTTATCAGCTTTGCGGACTGGAATACTGTGAATCCGCAATCCAGATCCACCGGCTCGAAGTTTATGCGAGGGATGAACAGGGGCAGCTGGTTGGGCTTTCCAGCATGGGAGAGGAAATTGTTTAAATGAATCGGATCGTTGTCACAAAACTGGAACATCATCAGACAGAGTATCTTGCTTATCTGGTTTTGGATGAGAACCGGAAGCTGCAGGAACTTCAGGTTTTTGAACCGGAAGAAAATACTCTGCTGGATCATATTTATGTAGGATATGTAGAGAAGATTGTGCCCAATATTCATGCCGCTTTTGTGCGCATTGCGGATGGACAGAAATGCTATCTTCCGCTGAATGATGTGAAAAACCCGGTGTATACCAGAAAATTATCCAAAAAAGAAGCGCTCTGTGAAGGGGATGAGTTGCTGGTGCAGGTTGTAAAAGATGCGGTAAAAACCAAAGATCCGGTCGTAAGCACCAAGCTTGTAGTGCATGGACATTACTGTTTCCTTTCGACAGAGAATACCTGTCTTGGCGTTTCTAAAAAATTATCCCAGGAGGAATCAAAAAGACTGTCGGCTCTTTTAGAGAACACGTGTAAGGATCATGAAGCAGAAGGGTACGGGCTGGTATTCAGAACCAATGCAGGGGCGGTTCTGGAAACCGAATTATGCGAAGATATCGAGCTGGTGCAGAAAGAATACCGGGCTTTAAAGAAGACCGGTACACATCAGAATGCCGGAGATCTGGTGTACCGGAATCTCCCCGGCTATCTGGCGCGGTTAAAAGCAGAAAATTTTGAAAAAACAGATCTGGTTCTTACGGATGGTCAGGATCTGTATCAGGAGATCTGTGCATACCTTCCCCATCTTGTGGAAGAAAAGAAAGTGCAGCTTTACCGGGATGATGCGGTCAGTCTTTCGACTTTATATCATCTGCGGGGCAATATGCAGGAACTGCTTTCTTCCAAAGTATGGCTTGATTCCGGAGCCAATATTATCATTGAATCTCTTGAAACCCTGACGGTCATTGATGTCAACAGCGGAAAAAACCGGTCCCGCCGGGAAGAGGCTTTATTTGCGATCAATGTTGAAGCGGCAAAAGAGATTGCACGGCAGCTTCGTCTGCGCAACATTTCAGGGATGATCCTCGTGGATTTCATCAATCTGAAAAAGAAAGAACAGCAGCAGAAGCTGATTTCCGTTATTCGGGAGGAATTACAAAAAGATTCGGTTCCCGCAAATTTTATCGATATTACCAGACTTGGTCTGGTGGAACTGACCCGGAAAAAAGTATACAAATCTTTGCGTGAAATTTTATCATAAACAGCTTGACGAACAGGTGGTCATGTGCTATTATACACTAGTATGCCGCACAGTGAGGTAAAAGTTTGCTTATTGGCAACACCGTAACTGGCGAGTAATGATAAATAGGAGGTGCCATATGTACGCAATTATAGCAACAGGTGGTAAACAGTACAAAGTATCCGAAGGCGATATCATTACCATTGAAAAGCTTGGAGTTGATGCTGGTGAGAAGGTTACTTTTGATCAGGTATTAGCAGTATCCGGAGACGATATGAAGGTTGGAAACCCAACAGTAGCCGGAGCAACTGTTGAAGCTTCTGTCATCAAAGAAGGCAGAGCAAAGAAAGTAATCGTTTACAAGTACAAGAGAAAAACCGGATATCACAAAAAGAACGGACACAGACAGTCGTTCACCCAGGTTAAGATTGAAAAGATTAATGGATAATCGATAGGAATTGTTATATGATTACTATAACGATTTTACAGGATCATGAAGATGCAGTGGGATTTCACTGCATCGGTCATTCCGGATATGCGGAAGCAGGAAGTGATATTATCTGCGCAGGTGTTTCGGCACTTGTGATAAATACGATCAATTCCATAGAGACTTTCACAGAGGATTCTTATCATATTGATACAGAAGAGACATCCGGGCTGATTGATTTCAGACTTGATCAGAAAGCCGGTCATGATACACAGCTTCTGATGAAGTCCATGGTTCTGGGCTTACAAGGAATACAAAATGATTATGGGAATGAGTATATCATTCTTGATTTCAAGGAGGTGTAGGACATGTTGAATATGAACCTTCAGATTTTTTGCTCATAAAAAGGGAGTTGGTTCTACAAAGAACGGCCGTGATTCCGAGTCCAAGAGATTAGGAGCAAAGAGAGCAGACGGACAGTTCGTAAAGGCTGGCAATATTCTCTATAGACAGCGTGGTACAAGAATTCATCCAGGTGTGAATGTTGGTATCGGTGGAGACGACACATTATTTGCTAAAGTAGATGGTGTTCTTCGTTTCGAGAGAGTAGGAAGAGATAAGAAGCAGGCTTCTGTATATCCAGTAGACAACGAGTAGTTTACAAAACCCCGACTTTTTGAGCCGGGGTTTTATCGTTATGTAGGAGAGAGATTATGTTTGCAGACCGTGCAAAAATTATTATCAAATCAGGAAAAGGCGGAGACGGACATGTGTCCTTCCGTCGTGAAAAATATGTGCCGAACGGTGGTCCGGACGGTGGCGATGGAGGAAAAGGCGGAGATGTCATTTTCTTAGTAGACGAGGGAATCAATACGCTTGCAGACTATCGGCACAGACGAAAATTCGCAGCAGAACCGGGCGAAGAAGGTGGCAAGAAGAACTGCCATGGAAAAAATGGTGCAGATCTGATATTAAAAGTTCCGGAGGGAACAATTATAAGAGATGCGGCATCCGGAAAAGTAATTGCCGATATGTCAGGGGAAAATAAGCGTTCTGTCATTTTGCATGGCGGCCGTGGAGGACTTGGCAATCAGCACTTTGCAACTTCCACCATGCAGGCTCCAAAATATGCGCAGCCGGGACAGGAAGCCATCGAGATTGAAGTTCAGCTGGAACTTAAAGTGATCGCGGATGTGGGACTGGTTGGTTTCCCGAATGTCGGAAAATCCACCTTTTTATCGCGTGTGACCAATGCACAGCCAAAGATCGCCAATTACCATTTTACGACATTACAGCCAAATCTGGGTGTTGTTGACATGGAAGACGGAAACGGTTTTGTGATTGCGGATATTCCGGGACTGATTGAAGGTGCTTCCGATGGTGTCGGTCTGGGACATGAATTTCTCCGGCATATTGAAAGAACCAAAGTCATTATCCATATTGTGGATGCGGCCGGAACCGAAGGACGTGATCCAATTGCGGATATTCATGCCATTAACCGGGAACTGGATGCGTATAATCCGGACTTGTTGAAGAAACCACAGGTAATTGCAGCAAACAAGATTGATGCAATTTATGGCAATGAAAACGAAATTATTTCTGCGCTTCGTGCAGAATTTGAGGAAAAAGAAGGCATTAAAGTGTATCCGATTTCTGCGGTGAGCGGTCAGGGTGTTCGGGAATTACTGTTTCATGTACGTGAACTTCTGGCAAAATGTCCGAAGGAAGCCGTTGTCTATGAGCAGGAATTTGATCCGGCACTTGGCTTCTTTAAGGATGAACCATATACAATTACCCGAGCAGAAGACGGTGCCTTTGTTGTAGAGGGTCCAAAGATTGAAAAAATGCTTGGATATACCAATATGGATTCCGAAAAAGGATTTTTATTCTTCCAGAAATTCCTTCGGGAACAGGGCATCTTAAAGGAACTGGAAGAACAGGGCATACAGGATGGAGATACTGTCCGTATGTATTATAACGAATTTGATTATTATAAGTAACAGGAGGAAACGCTATGAACAGCAGACAGCGCGCCTATCTGGGAAGCCTTGCCAACAATATAGATCCGATCTTTCAGATTGGAAAAGCATCTCTGACACCGGAGATCATTGAAGCACTTGATGCCGCATTGGAAAAGAGAGAACTGATTAAAGTCTCTGTATTGAAAAACTGTATTGATGATCCGAAGGAGATCGCTTCTGTCATTGCAGAGCGTACACATTCCAATGTCGTAAAAGTAATCGGAAAGAAAATGATCTTTTACCGCAAGGCAAAGAAGAATCCAAGGATTAAACTTCCGGAATAAGACACATGAATATCGGAATATTAGGAGGGTCTTTTGATCCAATTCATAACGGACATCTTCATATGGCAAAATGTGCATACGAATCTTATGCACTGGATCAGGTATGGCTTATTCCCGCCGGACACTCTCCAAATAAGGATGAGCATGGGATGACCGACGCCAAAGACCGGTTTCAAATGTGTAAACTGGCCGCACAGCCGTATCCCTGGATGACGGTCAGCCGGTTGGAGCTTGACAGTGCCGAGAGAAGCTACACATACCGCACCATGGAGAAATTGTCGGAACAGTTTCCGATGCATCGTTTCTTCTTTATTATGGGTGGAGATTCTCTGGACTATTTTGAACAATGGAAACAACCGGAACGAATTGCCAAACTGGCTACCATTCTGGTGATCCCGAGGGATCTTTTTACCATCGCTGCACTGGAGAAGAAGATCCGTTTGTTGCAGGAACAATTTCCCTGTGATATCCGGATCGTTCCCTGTGAACGTTTTTTGATGTCTTCCACAAAGATCCGCCAGGCACTGATGAGAGGAGAACATCCGGAACATGCGTTTCCGGAAGAAGTATCTGCGTATATTCGCAGGCATCATCTGTATCAATCGTAAAGAAGTGGAGCAAAATGTATGGAACGAGAAGAAATACAAAAGAGATTGAAAAAAGAACTGGATAAAAACCGCTATGAGCATACGCTTGGGGTCATGTATACGGCAGGAAGCCTTGCCATGGCATATGGATATGATTATGAGAAGGCGATGATCGCAGGACTTCTGCATGATTGCGCCAAATGCCTCCCGACAGAGAAAAAGATTTCTCTCTGTGAAAAAAACGATATCCTGATTTCTAAAGTAGAGCGTGAAAATCCAGGACTTCTCCATGCAAAAGCAGGTATGGTTTTGGCAGAGGAAGCATATGGAGTAAAGGATCCGCAGATTCTTCATGCCATCAAGGTGCATACAACCGGAGAGCCGGATATGAATACATTGGATAAGATTATCTACATTGCCGATTATATTGAACCTTTAAGATGTGAAGCTCCCCATCTTTCGATCATAAGACAGATTGCCTTTTCGAATCTGAATCAGTGTATGGCAGAAATCTTATATGATACGCTGCATTATTTAAGCGGGAGAAAAGGCAGTGTAGACCCAACGACCCAGTTAACCTATCAATTTTATGAACCGTATGGAAAGGATCAGCCATGGAAACATTAGAAATCGTAAAGACCGCCGTAGAAGCGCTCAGAGATAAAAAGGCAGAGGATGTAACCGTTATTGATATTACAGGAGTTTCCTCTATCGCCGATTATTTTATTATTGCAAACGGAAACAACCAGAATCAGCTGACTGCAATGCAGGATGCTGTAGATGAAGCATTATACAAAGCAGGGCTGCATGCAAAGCAGATTGAAGGAAATAATAAGTCGACATGGATTCTGATGGACTATGAGGATATCATTGTGCATCTGTTTTCAAAAGAAGACCGTCTGTTCTATGATCTCGAACGCATCTGGAGAGATGGAAAGATCATTGAGATGTAATTCCAACAGGTATTTTGTGTAACAGACATGATTGATTATTAAAGAGTGATTATAAATGAAAAGTGAGGGAATAACTTCTTTCCTACGGATATGAAAGGGAAGAAGGTTATTCTCTTTTTTTGTGACAAAATAATATAGCAGGTTATAAATATTAATAGAACAGATAATTAGCTACCGAATTTCCGGAGAGTAATAGGAAACTACGAGATACTCGCCGCTGTGCAGTGTATTATCTTCCGAGATTCCGTTCAGTTCGCACACCTCATCGATAAACTGCGCACGGGAGGTACAGTCAGAGGCAGCATATTGATCGGCAAGAGACCACAAAGAATCACCCTTTTGTAATTGGACACTTGTGTAATATTTATGAACCGGCTGTTCGACTCTGGAACCGGCAAATGTAATAATACTGTTTCCAATCAGAATAACGGCGAAGATGACAAGAACACAGACCAGAACAATCACGCGTTTCTGGGTCTGAACGGTATGTTCTCTTCGGGTGAGACTTTCATTTGCACGAGGTGAGATTTTTTCATTATATACCCTTTTCATAATAAATTCCTCCTGTTTTATCCAAAATCGAACATTTGTTTGTATAAGATAAATATAATACGCGAACATGTGTTTGTCAATAGAAAATACGAACAAATTTTCGGAATATACGTTTGCGTTCTATGTTGTAGTATGATAAACTAAGATCATAAAGAAATACGCCCGGAGGTAACGCATTATGGCATATGGAAAAATCTCAGATAAACAGAGAGAAATTCTGGAATATATAAAAAAAGAAATCTTAAACAAAGGATATCCGCCAACAGTCCGTGACATTTGTGAAGCGGTCCATTTAAAGTCCACATCATCCGTCCATTCCCACCTGGAGACACTTGAGAAAAACGGATATATCCGTCGTGATCCGACAAAGCCGCGTGCAATCGAAATCGTGGATGATAACTTCAATCTGACACGGCGTGAAGTGGTGAATGTCCCTATGATCGGGCAGGTAGCCGCCGGTCAGCCGATGCTTGCCGTTGAGAATATTGATGCCTATTTCCCGATTCCTGCAGAGTATATGCCAAATGCAGAGTCCTTTATGCTGAAGGTAAAGGGCGAGAGCATGATCAATGCAGGTATTTTTGACGGGGACAATATCATTGTGGAGCGCTGCAGTACCGCACAGAATGGGGAAATGGTTGTTGCTTTAGTCGATGATTCCGCAACGGTCAAGACTTTTTACAAAGAAGACGGGCATATCCGGCTGCAGCCGGAAAATGACGCGATGGATCCGATCATAGTTCCGGACTGTAAGATTCTCGGAAAAGTGTTTGGGGTTTTCCGGTTATTCCGGTAAAAATAAGCGTGCAAGTCAGAATGAAAAAACCGGAAAAATCATGAAAAAAATTTTAAACCATGCTATCACTGGTTGTTAAAGTTGCTTTTGTGATTGAGAAGATAAGAGCAATAAGATTATCATTAGCTGATCTTTCAAATAGATTAGGTAGCGCATCTTTAAATTCATCCATAGCAAAGATAGTATTTAAAATTTCCATAAGCTCATCATGAAATGCTGAAATTCCATTAAGTTACTTTGTAACAACGGGTATTTATAATGATTCTTATACAAATGAACCACATTTCTATGACATTGAGCATGAGACAGTGAATTCATTAGAAGAGATCGATCTTCCATAATGTTAGTGATATTGCTACAGAAAAAGTGACTTTTTGGGTAGCATAATATTGTAGGGATGATTTGATTAGGAGAAGACAATGATAATAAACGAACTTGGAATGAGGGAAATCTCTGCGGAGGAAGCAAGAAAAATTGGTGTAGATCTTACTTATGTCGGGGTCTGCAAGAAATTACGTAAACTAGCAAAACTTGATCGCTTGCAACTAGATGAAACAAATGCATCGAAATAATTTAAATTTACATCTGTTTAAATATATCAAGTATTGCGGGTTATCTCCACTTGAGTATATTAAGGAATATTTGTCCAATTTGCAACCATACATGATAGAAAGACGAAAAGATCAAGAAAAGCAGGCATCCTTTATTTGTGTAGTTGATAATATGTATCGTATATCTGTATATATTAAGGCTGATAATTCTTTTGGTGATGAAATGATCATATCGTTTCATGAAGATAATATTAGGGGAGTTGCTAAAACAAATAGTCTTATTAAAAATACTAAAGATCGCTTGGTTCCCGTAATTGCAGACAGTTATGGTAGTATAAACAGGGAGAATGGCAATGTATCCGTAAAGCTGTTTGTTCAGCGTGGAATGAAAACCTTGCCTATAGATGTTATTGGCTTTAATGTAAAGATGTTTTTATTGTGCGCGAAGGAGATATTGATCGTCAGTTTCTTGATTATTGTAACCAGTATATTCGGGATCTTTATACCAGCAATTTGAAACTTGACTTTGATCAGGTAGAAGTTTTCTCTATGCTACAGCAGATAAGTTTTACAAGTTATGGTAGAGATACTTTCTCATCGCTTTCATTGCTGATTGATTCAATTGCCATTCAGCAGGATAGCATTAGTAAGCAAACAGCCGACTTTGCTCTAGTAACATTTGCGCAGTCATTAAAATTAACAGAAAATCAAAAGAAAGAGTTAATTGAGCTTTTGAACGAGAAATATATGGTTTCAGATATTAAGTCTATTGATGACATTTTATATCGTATAAAGTCAGCTATGTATGCTACCAATGAAGATGCCAATTATTTTAAGGAGCTTGACACTTTAGATTCACCACAATCAATGAAATTAGATTGAGAATATGTCTCCCAGGCAATTTAAGTTCCTTTTTGAAATTATAGAATAATTTAGCAATTTTGAGAGAATACAGCAAAATCTCTAAAAATCAGTGAAAATTTGTGTCATTTCAAGACACGCAGAACCAGAAAATCCGTATCATTTGATAGAATATATATATCAAACCTTTAAAATATGATTGAATACCGAATAAGGGATACAAGTACCATGTTAAAATTATTTTATGTTATATTTATGAATCTGCATCGTGCACCATATATGATTCCTAGAATGCGGGCAGAAGCAGATCATCCGCAGCGCTATACGGAAGAACAGCGTTATTCGCTCGTGCAGCATGCCATTTATCTGATGAATAAAACAGGAAAAATCAATACGGTAGAGACAGGCATTGAAAACCTCCCAAAACAGGGAGGATATATGATGTATCCAAACCATCAGGGCAAATATGATGTGCTTGGCATTATGTATACCCATAAGTTTCCATGTTCTTTTGTGATGGACAAACGCAAGTCACATACGATACTTGTACGTGAGTTCTGTGATCTTGTGCAGGCCAAGCGGCTGGAAAAAGATAATCCGAGACAGGGAATCACCATTATCAACCAGGTGGCAAAAGAGGTGGCTGCCGGAAAAAAGTATATTCTTTTCCCCGAGGGCGGATACCGGTTTAACAACAAAAATAAGGTATGCGATTTCAAAGCAGGAAGTTTTAAGATCGCTTTAAAATCACATGCACCGATCGTTCCTATTGCACTGATTGATTCGTATAAGGTGTTTAACAGTTTTCATATCGGACCGATCACAACATATGTGCATTATTTAAAACCGATCTGTTATGAAGAGTATAAGGGAATGAAAACGCAGGAGATTGCCGATCTGGTAAAAATCCGGATTGAAGAAAAAATACAACAGGAAATGCAGGCACACAAATAAAAAATTTCCTGTATCCTTTTTCAATGGATACAGGAAATTTTACATTCTGATTACATATAATCATCATGATCGGCTTCGGAATCCCCGGAGATATTTTCTCTGGTATATACCCGTTTTTGATCTCGCTGTATTTCAACCAGCGCAGAGAGCTGTTCTTTTACATCCATGACATTTTTGATATTTTTAATTTCAAAATCGCCAAGGGTTTTGTCGGAAGAATTTACAAGAATGGTTCCCATTCCGAAAATCCGCTGAGACAATGATCTGGTCACGGTCAGATCCTGAATGCGGTACAGACGGACCTCATCCTGCCGCTGATTTAAAAAAACCGCTTTTTACATAGAATCTTTCGTTGTCATAACTGTACACAGTGAAGGTAAGCGGAAGTCCGCACCAGATTCTTTTTCGTTCTTTCCATAATAAGTCCATTTCTTTTTGTCCTCCTTTATATTTTCATAGAATTTTTATTTTTCCTAAAAATTTTTTACCTCTTTTTTTACCTTTTTTAAAAAGATTTTTACGTTTAGTCTTCACGAAGATGAACATATTTTGCGGCACTGCGGCGTCTGTCCTCTTCAATGGCAGCATAATGTTTTTTTGTTGTATTGACATCTTTATGACCAAGGACATCTGCAACCAGATAAATATCACCTGTTTCCCGGTAAAGAGAGGTGCCATAGGTGCTTCGCAGTTTATGTGGGGTAATATTCTTTAAGTTTGTAACAAGTTTTGCGTATTTCTTTACGAGATTTTCCACTGCGCGGACCCCGATTCTTCGTTTCTGCATAGATAAAAACAGTGCATTTTCATCCCCGGAAACCGGAGTGATCAGTTTTCGTTCTTCCATATATCCGCACAGGGCATTTCTGACTTCCTCTCCGAAGTATACAACAACTTCTGCGCCACCTTTCCGGTGGATCTTGATTCCGTTGTTTTTTAAATCGACATCGTCCAGATCCAGGCCGACACATTCCGAGACACGGATTCCTGTCCCCAGCATAAGCGTCAGAAGAGCCAAATCACGCACTTTTGTGCGGTCATGGAACATTTGTTGCTTTTTGGTTAAATTTTCGCCAGATTCGACTTCATCAAGCAGATTGGCAACTTCATCCGCATCTAACCTGATAATATTTTTGTCGTGGATTTTCGGGGTACTTACTTTGGATGCTGGATTCGACTGTATAAACTCATTTTTGTACAGATATTTATAAAAGGAGCGGAGAGAGGAGAGTTTCCGCTTGATTCCCCGTTCCTCGTTGGTATGTGCCATACCGTCCTTTTCATATACTTTTAAATTATACAGATATTCTTCCAGATCCATGGGTTTTAGGCTTTCCAGAATGCTCAGAGGAATCTCCGTAATGCTCATTTTTTTGCAAATTGGGTTGTTTTCGTGCAGATAATCGAAAAAACAGGAAAGATCATAGGCATAGGCAAGTCTTGTCCGTGACTGGGTTTTGGATTCGATTGCTATAAAATACTGTTTGCAGTAGGGTGGAAGAGCAGCAAGCTGCTTTCGCAGTTTTAATTCGTTATCAATATCTACTTTTTCGTAATATGCTTTTTCATTGTTTTCCATTGATATTCCACCCTTCTATTCTGCCGGTGCATATTGCATGGAAAATGCGTTTTTTGACACCGGGGTTTTCTAAATTAATCTGCCGGACAAGTTGTTTGACATATTCACGTTTGGTTTCCCCATCTGCCGGACACGGATTTTTCACAAGGGGAAGATGATATTTATGAAGAAATCCGATGACATTTGCTTCCGGAACATACATCAGTGGCCGGATGACAGTGATTCCGCTGCGGTCTAAATGGGTGACAGGGGCAAACGAATAAAACTGTCCTTCATAAAACATTGATAAAAACATGGTTTCTATGATATCGTCCATGTGATGCGCATAGGCAACTTTATTGCATCCAATTTGCCTCGCATAGTCATTTAATGCGCCTTTTCGCATTTTTGCACATAGCGCGCATGGAGAACTTTCTTTTCGTTCTTCAAAAACAATTTCGCCAATTTTGGTTTTGATTACATGGTATTCGACATCGAGCGTTTTACAAAGCTGCCGGATTTCGGACAGATCATAATGATCAAATCCCAGATCAACGGTCAAAGCTGCCAATTCAAATTTCTTTGGATAAAATCTGCGTAATCCGGATAATGCATATAAAAGTGTCAGAGAATCTTTTCCTCCGGAAATGCCGACGGCAATCCTGTCACCATCAGCAATCATCTGGTAATCGTCAATTGCCTGACGGACATAACTGTATAATTGTTGTAGTTTCATATAATGGTTCCTTTACTTGTGCTAAATTAATGGAATATGCAAAAGGCACTCCAAGGCGTTCGCGGAAAACGGCAATAGTGGCATCCATGTAACTATTCGCAAAACCTAAGTTTAACGAATAGTTCTCCTGATAAAATCAGGATATCACTCCGCGTATGCCTTTGCAAGCCATTATGCAAGATCTTCAGAATCCAGCAATATGGTAAAAGGCCCATCGTTTACCAGAGAAATTTTCATATCTGCACCAAAGATTCCGGTTTTGTACATCCGGAATTTCTTCTTTGCATTTTGCAATAATATATTCGTAGAGATTGTTTGCAAGTTCCGGATTTTCCGGCTTTGATAAAAGATGGACGGTTTCCCTTCCGGCAGTCCGCATATAATGTAAACTGTGATATTAATAACAGGGAGCCTTCGATATCATGTAAAGACAGGTTTGTTTTTCCGTTTTCATCACCGAAGATGCGCATCCCAAGGAGTTTTCGAACATTTTATCGGCAATGTTTTTTGGTATCGGTTTCTGCAATTCCGATCAGGACGCAAAAGCCGTTTGTTATCTGTCCGGTAATTTTTTGATCAACTTCACAGTTGCTTCAGTGACACTGTTGTATTACAAATCGCATGGATTTCATTCCTCTTAATATTTTCAATAGATTTTTAAAGTATACAAGAAAAGGAACCGGACCTTAAGACCGGTTCCTTTTTTCAGAGCTGAATTGCTTTATTTCTTTTGTTCCATTTTCTTTCGAAAATCCAGAATAATGTCGACACACGCCTCCGGTGTGATCTTACTTGTGTTAAGTGTCAGATCATAGCTTCTGGAGTCTCCCCATTTCTTACAGGTGTAATAATTATAATAGCTGGAACGCTGCTTATCTCTTTTCTGGATCATATCTTTGGCTTTTGATTCCGTGACATCCTCACGTTTGCTGACACGCTTGATACGATCGTCCATATCTGCATGTACAAAGATGCTCAGACAGTCCGGATTAGAAGCCAGTGCGTAATCTGCACAGCGGCCGACAATTACACAGGACTCCTCAGATGCAATCTTTTTTATGGTATCAAATTGTGCTAAAAATACTTTGTGATTAAGCGGCATATCCAAAAACGGTGCTGCAGAATAATTTCCGCCGGTATATGTATCCATTACTAAGGAATACAGAAAACTGTTGGTTGGACGTTCATCATGATTTTCGAAAATTTCTTCGCAAAAACCAGAATCTTTTGCTGCCTGTGCCAAAAGTTCTTTATCATATAACTTGATTCCAAGACGTTCTGCTAAAAGTTTTGCAACGGTGTATCCACCACTTCCAAGTTCTCTTCCGATTGTATAAATATAATTGCCCATACCCGTTACCTCCGATGTCATAAATTCTTTAAGTAATCTCTTAAAGTATATACATATTATACAACATTTAGGACCTGGATTTCAACAATTTTAGCAAATTATCAAAATATTCCGGCAAAGGAGCAGAAAATTCCATATATTCTCCACTTTTTGGATGAACGAATCCTATTGTTTTTGCGTGGAGCGTCTGCCCCTGCAAATGTTTGAACGGTGATCTGCCACTGGAATACAGAGTATCTCCGAGTAACGGATGCCCGATGCTTGCCATGTGTACACGGATCTGGTGAGTTCGTCCGGTTTCCAGTTGAAACTGCATATAAGTATAATTTCCAAAACGTTCAAGAACTTTATAATGAGTAATTGCCGGTTTTCCGTTTTTCTCATTGACAGCCATTTTTTTGCGGTCAACCGGATGCCTTCCAATTGCGCCTTCGATGGTTCCCTCATCTTCGGTTACATTTCCACAGACTATGCCAACATAGATACGGTTGACGGTATGTTCTTTGATCTGCTCTGCAATGTTTACGTGACTTTCATCATTTTTGCATACAATCAGGGAACCGGTGGTATCCATATCAATACGATGAACAATCCCCGGACGTATCTGTCCGTTGATGCCGCTTAATGAATCTTTGCAGTGATACATGATGGCATTTACCAGTGTTCCGGAATAATGTCCTGCCGATGGATGAACGACCATCCCTTTGGGTTTGTTCACAATCAGAACATCATCGTCTTCATACAGAATGTCCAGCGGAATGTTTTCCGGTTCAATGGTCGTTTCGACAGCATCCGGAATGGTGACACGTATGAGATCTTCTGTATGTACCGGATAACTGGCCTTTTGAACTGCCCCGTTTACCTGAATTTGTTTGTTTTTGATAAGTTTTTGAAAAAAAGAACGGGAGAAATCCGGATAAATTTCGGAAAGAACTTTATCCAGACGCTCCCCTTCCTGTGTATACTGTACTTCAAATGATTCTTCCTGCACGGTTTTAGGACTCCTTTTCATCTTGCAGTTTTCCAGTGAAAATCAAAGAAAAATCTTCTTCCTTGTAATAAAAAAGCACAACAATGATCAATGCGATTGCAGAAAGTGTTACATAAATATCTGCAACATTAAAAACCGGAAAATTGATCAGGCTGAAATAAAAGAAATCAATGACATAGTGATGAATTACACGGTCAATCAGGTTTCCGGCCGCCCCTGCAAAGATTCCGACGGCTATGATATTCAGCGGAAGAAAACGGCGGTTCAATGGAATTCGCTGATACACAATAGCCAGTAAAACAAGCACAACGATGGTCAGTACGGCAAAAAAGATCATTTTGCCATCAAAAAAGCTTCCGGATGGCTGTCAAAATAAGTAAAATGAAAAATCCGGTGCAGAATAGAAACCGGATCCAGACTAAATGCAGCACTGTCATTCTCGAGATATTTTAACTGGAATACCCCATCGATCACAGACACATCCGGTTTCTGGTACAGATGGGTATAGGCAAGCCATTTGGTAAACTGGTCGATGGCAATTAAAAGAATAACAAGCAGACCGCTGTATCCCATAT
>ENA-OQBD01000324-OQBD01000324.1-human-gut-metagenome-genome-assembly--contig:-NODE-324-length-26281-cov-5.732240_pt1 | contig 26281 bp, 21 predicted proteins | sample MGYA00242742_ERZ504543 | MGnify/ENA primary metagenome ERZ504543 (study PRJEB26092, sample SAMD00036239) | human gut metagenome | host: Homo sapiens | study: EMG produced TPA metagenomics assembly of...
ATTATTGTTGCAGCAGATAAAAACTGGGGAATCGGAAGAAATAATGAACTTTTGGTAAGTATTCCGGCAGATATGAAGATGTTCCGTGAGGAAACTACAGGAAAAGTGGTTGTTATGGGAAGAAAAACACTGGAGTCTTTTCCAAACGGACTTCCTCTGAAAAACAGAACCAACATTGTGATCACCGGCAACAGGGATTATCAGGTAAAAGGTGCGGTGATCGTTCACAGCATCGAGGAAGCACTGAAGGAAGTGGAGAAATATCCGGCAGAGGATGTGTACTGTATCGGCGGAGACAGTATTTACAAACAGATGCTCCCGTACTGTGATACAGCTCATGTGACAAAAATCGATTTTGCATATGAAGCGGATGCGTATTTTCCAAACCTGGATGAGGACCCGGACTGGGAGATCACAGCGGAGAGTGAAGAACAGACATACTTTGATCTGGAATATGCGTTTGTAAAATACGAGAGAAAAGATAGGTAATGTGAGCACAGATCATAAAGCAGAATGAGAATGCCCGCTTTGTACAGAAAAACAATGAAGAAATAATAAAAAAACAGACCACCGAAAAAAATACGGCGGTCTGTTTTTTGTACTTAATGTTATGTATAATGACGAAAATCTGGTAATTACTCGATTACGTGGATCCATCCCTTCGGTGCTTCGATGCGTCCCATCTGGATACCGGTCAGTGTGTCGTACAGCTTCTGGATAACCGGTCCCATCTTCTCCATTCCGCTTGGGAAGCAGATTTCCTTGCCGTGATCATTGATCTTTCCGACAGGAGAGATAACTGCAGCAGTACCGCAAAGACCACACTCTGCAAAATCTTTAACCTCATCGAAGTAGACCTCACGCTCTTCAGCTTCCAGTCCAAGGTACTCCTTTGCAACGTAGATCAGAGAACGACGTGTGATGGAAGGAAGGATGCTGTCAGACTTCGGTGTTACAACCTTGCCGTCTTTAGTAACGAAGATGAAGTTTGCTCCGCCTGTCTCCTCAACTTTTGTACGAGTCTTGGGATCAAGGTACATGTTCTCATCAAAGCCCTGTTTGTGAGCATCTACGATAGCATGAAGGCTCATTGCGTAGTTCAGGCCAGCCTTGATGTTACCGGTTCCGCAAGGTGCGGCACGGTCATAGTCGCTGACACGGATCGTGATCGGTTTGGCGCCGCCTTTAAAGTACGGACCAACCGGTGTTGTAAGGATACGGAACTGATATTCGTCAGCCGGTTTAACACCGATCACGGCGTTGGAACCAAACATGTACGGGCGAAGATAAAGTGTTGCGCCGGAACCATATGGCGGAACCCATGCAGCATTTGCCTTAACAACCTGCTCAACAGCGTCGATAAATCTTTCCTTCGGGAATACCGGCATTTCAAGTCTTGCTGCAGATGCAGCCATACGCTCTGCGTTCAGGTCAGGACGGAAAGTAACGATATGTCCGTCTTCTGTTGTGTATGCCTTCAGACCCTCGAATACACTCTGGGAATACTGAAGCACACCAGCACACTCGTTGAGTACGATATTAGGGTCTGTGCTTAAAGTACCCTCATCCCATTTTCCATCTTTAAAATTAGACACGTATCTGTAGTCGGTTGGCATGTAAGCGAATCCGATGCTGGACCAGTCGATGTTCATTTTTTTCCATAACGATTCCTCCGTTTACAATTTTTACTTTTTACCATTGTAAAAACTTTTACGTGATGACTTCAATAGTTTTTTGTTCCTTTTTTTCATTTGCTTGTAATTTTAATATGATTTCGATATAATAAAAATTATCTATGGACTGGAGGGAAAAATGGACAATCACGAATTTGAAGACCTTGGAAAAAAGATGCAGGATATTGTAGATAATGCAGTGAATTCAAACAGCTATCACGAATTAAGCCATACGATCAACCAGACAGTAAATAAGGCCATTGAGTCCGGAAGCGAAGCGCTGAAAAATGCGCTGAATTCCGTGTTTGATCCGGGTGCTGATCCGGAATTCCGTAAGAAAAGCTATACATACCAAAGCCCTTATTACGGAAGAAGCAGAAAAGCAAAGCAGCAGGCTGCAAGGAAACAGTCGGAACTGCTCTACGGAAAGATTACCGGTGAGAATCTCAAAGGCATGATGATGGCAGTTTCCGGTGGGATACTTTTAAGTGGCATGGGGCTTGGAGCCATGGTGCTTTTGATCTGGATGGGCATTGGACACAGCGGTGCACTTGCAGCAGGTGTGCTTGGAGTGATGTGTGCAGGCGCAGCAGGTGGCGGTGCTCTTTTGGGAGCAGGAACAAGCCGTCTCGGAAGACTGGGACGTTTCCAGAAATATATCCGTGCGCTGGGAGACCACACCTACTGTAATTTTCAGAAGCTTGCCCAGGCAGCAGGAAAGAACGAGAAATTTGTCAAAAAAAGATATCAGCAGAATGATCCAGAAGGGCTGGTTTCTGGAAGGCCATGTGGATGAGCAGGGAACCTGTCTGATCACCAGTAATGAGACCTATCAGCAGTATCTGGAAACACAGAAGCAGCTGGAGCTTCGTAAACAGGAAGCAGATCCTAAGGTTCAGCTGGAGGAGAATATGAGTCCGGAAGCCCAGGAAGTCCTGAGAAAAGGAAATGAATTTCTGGTAAAGATCCGTGAGAGCAATGACGCCATTCCCGGGGAAGAAATTTCCGCAAAGATTTCCAGGATGGAAATGATCGTTCAGAAAATTTTTGAGCGTGCAGGAGAGCATCCGGAGGTGATTCCGGATCTTAAGAAAATGATGGATTACTATCTGCCCATGACTGTGAAGCTTCTGGATGCTTATGAGGATATGGATGGACAGCCTGTACAGGGCGAGAATATCACGGCTTCCAAGAAAGAAATTGAAGAAACCATTGATACACTGAATATTGCTTTTGAGAAACTTCTGGATTCCATATTCCGGGATACCGCATGGGATGTATCCACCGATATTTCTGTGCTGCATACGGTTCTGGCACAGGAGGGACTGACAGAGGATGATTTCGAAAAAATGAAACAGAATGCGGAAATGAAATAAGTACAACGAGCAGATCAGAAGCTGGAATACAGACATCTGCCGGAAGGTACAGCTGATCAAGGAGAATGCTTATGGGAGAAGAATTTAAAGAATTTGAGGTAGAAGCACCGGTGCTGACTTTGGAACCGGATCTCACGGAAGAAAAAGAAGAAATTGCAAAAAAAGAATCGGAGAAACCCCAGGAGCCTGCAGTAGAGGAACCGGTGTTATCTCCCCAGGAACAGAAAATCGTAGAAGATTTTGCAGCAAAGATCGATATTGAAAATACAAACCAGATCCTGCAGTACGGAGCCGGCACTCAGAAGAAGATGGCAGATTTTTCTGATGCAGCGCTGGTAAATGTGAAGACACAGGATCTTGGGGAGGCAGGAGAGCTTCTTGCAAATGTGGTAGGAGAATTGAAGGATTTTGATGCCACAGAGGAAAAGGGATTTTTCGGCTTTTTCAAAAAACAGACAGCGAAGGTGGAAACTCTGAAAAACCGTTACACAAAGGCCGAGGGAAATGTGACGAAGATCACGGAAGCTCTGGAGCAGCATCAGATGCGTCTGATGAAAGATTCTGCCGTGCTGGATAAAATGTATGAGCAGAACCTTGCATACTTTAAAGAACTTTCCATGTACATTCTTGCGGGTAAAAAGAAGCTTAGGGAAGTCAGAGAAGGCAAGCTCAACGAATTGCATCAGAAGGCAGCGGCAAGCGGACTTCCGGAAGATGCACAGGCTGCCAATGATCTGGAAAGCAAATGTGACCGCTTTGAGAAAAAGCTTCATGATCTGGAGCTTACCAGAACCATTTCTATGCAGACTGCACCGCAGATCCGCATGATCCAGAACAATGATACGACGATGATCGAGAAGATCCAGACAACCATTGTAAATACCATTCCTCTCTGGAAAAGCCAGATGGTGCTGGCTCTAGGGATCGCGCACTCCACAGAAGCCGCACAGGCACAACGGCAGGTTACGGATTTTACCAATGAACTTCTGAAGAAAAATGCGGAAACGCTTCACCTGGCATCTGTGGAAACTGCAAAGGAATCCCAGCGTGGTATTGTAGATATTGAAACTCTGAAAAAAACCAATCAGGAACTGATCCAGACACTGGATGATGTGATGAAGATCCAGCAGGAAGGCCGTGAAAAACGTCAGGCAGCAGAGGCAGATATGAGACGTATGGAAAACGAACTGAAAACAAAGCTGCTGGAGATCCGACGTTAGGAGTAAGAGTAAAAAGATAGTTCGGAAAGGAAAGGCAGGGCGTTTGAAGACACCTGCCTTTCAGGATTCATAAAGGAGATTTTTATGTACAGAGATCATACAAAAGTAATAAAAATTGGAAATCGTGTTATCGGAGGAGGAAATCCGATCCTTATCCAGTCCATGACCAATACGAAAACTGAAGATGTAGAAGCAACGGTTGCGCAGATCCTTTCACTGGAAAAAGCAGGCTGTGATATTATCCGCTGCGCAGTTCCTACTATGGAAGCTGCGAAGGCTTTATCCCAGATCAAAAAACAGATCCATATTCCGCTGGTTGCGGACATCCATTTTGATTATCGCCTTGCCATTGCAGCCATGGAGAACGGTGCGGACAAGATCCGTATCAATCCGGGAAATATCGGTTCCAAAGAGAGGATCCAGGCAGTTGTGGATACAGCAAAGGAACGGAATATCCCTATTCGTGTAGGAGTAAACAGCGGTTCCCTTGAAAAAGAACTGGTAGAAAAATATCACGGTGTTACAGCCGAAGGACTTGTGGAGAGTGCTCTTGATAAGGTGCACATCATTGAAGAGATGGGATATGACAATCTTGTGATCAGCATCAAATCTTCTGATGTTCTCATGTGCGCCAGAGCCCATGAACTGATCGCAGAAAAAACACAGTATCCTCTTCATGTGGGAATTACAGAAGCAGGAACTCTGTATTCGGGAAATATCAAATCAGCTATCGGACTTGGGATCATCCTGTATCAGGGAATCGGAGATACCATCCGTGTTTCTCTGACAGGCGCGCCGCTGGAAGAAGTGAAATCAGCCAAAAGGATCCTGAAAACGCTGGGACTTCGCAAAGGAGGCGTGGAGGTTGTTTCCTGTCCGACCTGCGGAAGAACAAAAATCGATCTGATCGGCCTTGCAAACCAGGTAGAGACCATGGTACAGGATATTCCTCTTGATATCAAGGTTGCGGTTATGGGCTGTGTGGTAAACGGACCGGGAGAGGCAAAGGAAGCAGATCTCGGAATTGCAGGAGGCGATGGTGTTGGTCTTCTGATCCGGCATGGAGAGGTTGTAAAAAAAGTACCGGAAACGGATCTTCTGGATACACTTCGTCAGGAACTTCTTACCTGGAATGAGCAGGAGTCATAATGGAGAAAGATTTTTTTGATGTATTTCCGCATCTTAAAGTGAAGAAAGAGCTGGAAGAACTTCTGGACATGGTATTTGTGACAAAGGTTTCCATGAACCCCGGAAGAACTCATCTGAGGGTTTATATCGAAAGCAGCCGCTGGATACACAAGAAGAATATTTTTGCGCTGGAGGATGAGATCGAACGGCAGTGCTTTCCGGGGATTCCCATGACTGTAACAGTTGTGGAAAAATTTTCATCTTTCCGAGCAGTATACACCGGAGAACTTTCTGGAAAGCTACCGTTCCAGTATGGAGATGGAGCTGCGCAACTATAACATGCTGGAGTACAATCTGTTCCGTAGATCAAAAATCATTTTTACAGGAAAAGATACCTTGCGTATGGAGCTTCCGGATACGGTTATTTCCAGACAGAAAAGCGAAATACTTGTTGAATATTTTCATAAGGTTTTCTGTGAACGCTGCGGTATGGATCTGAAAGTGGAACTGGATTTTGTGGAAGTGAAAGAGAGTAAATACCGGAAAAATGCTGCACTTCAGATCAAACAGGAAGTGGAAAATGTCCTGAAGCATGCCAAACTCAGCGGGGATCAGGAAAGCGAACCGAAGCAGGAGGATACAGCCAGGGAAGAGACAAAGAAAACCTCTGGAGATAAGAGCGGCGAAAAGACAAACGAGAAGAAATCCGTTGACAAAAAACAGCAGAAGGTTCAGAAGGGGGATTTCCGCGGCAGCTTCGGATTCCGCAGGGACAGCAATCCGGATGTGGTTTACGGCAGAGATTTTGATGGAGAAACGATTCCGCTGGAGAGCATTACCGGTGAGATGGGTGAGGTTATCATCCGATGTCAGGTTATGGATGTGGAAGCTCGTGAGATCCGAAATGAGAAAACGATCCTGATCTTCCCTGTGACCGATTTTACGGACAGTATTGTTGTGAAGATGTTTCTGCGTAACGAGCAGGTTCCGGAAGTGACGGAAAGTGTAAAAAAAGGCGCATTCCTGAAGCTGAAGGGAGTTACCACCATTGACCGTTTTGACAGTGAGCTTACTATTGGAAATATTACAGGTATCAAGAAAATCGCCAATTTTACCAGCACAAGAATGGATACCAGTCCTCAGAAGCGTGTGGAGCTTCACTGTCACACCAAGATGAGCGATATGGATGGTGTCAGCGATGCAAAGGCATTGGTAAAACGTGCCTATGAGTGGGGACATAAGGCTATCGCTATCACGGATCATGGCGTGGTGCAGTCCTTCCCGGAGGCAAATCACTGCTTTGATGCCTGGGGCGGTTGTGTTCCAAAGGAGTCTGATTTTAAGGTGCTCTATGGAATGGAAGCGTATCTGGTAGACGATCTGAAGGGTATGGTCACCAATTCCAAAGGGCAGCGTCTGGATGGAGATTTTGTTGTTTTTGATATTGAGACTACGGGATTCTCAGCACTAACCTGCAGGATCATTGAGATTGGCGCGGTAAAAGTGGAAAAAGGACAGATCACAGATCGTTTTTCCACCTTTGTAAACCCGGAAGTGCCCATTCCGTTCCGTATTGAGCAGCTGACAAGCATCAATGATTCCATGGTCCTGGATGCACCTGTGATAGAGGAAGTACTGCCGAAATTCCTGGAATTCTGTGAGGGCTGCGTGATGGTGGCCCATAATGCGGACTTTGATATGAGCTTTATTATTGAAAACTGTAAACGGCAGGGGATTTCGGATGATTTTACTTATGTGGATACCGTTGGTATGGCTAGATTCCTTCTTCCTGCCCTGAACCGTTTTAAACTGGATACGGTAGCCAAGGCAGTAGGTGTTTCTCTTGATCATCACCACAGAGCTGTGGATGATGCGGCATGTACCGCAGAGATTTTTGTGCGGTTTGTAAAGATGCTGGAAGAAAGAGATATTTTTGATGTGGATGAGATGAACAGGCAGGGTGCGGTTTCACCGGATACCATCCGAAAGCTGCCCACATACCATGCTATTGTTTTTGCAAGAAATGAGACCGGAAGGATCAATCTGTACAAGCTGGTAAGCCAGTCCCATTTAAAGTACTATCACAGAAGACCAAGGGTTCCCAAAAGCGTGCTGGAAAAATACAGGGAAGGCCTTCTGGTGGGAAGTGCCTGCGAGGCAGGAGAGCTTTATCAGGCACTTCTTCGCAATGCACCGGATCAGGAGATCGCCAGACTGGTAAATTTTTATGACTATCTGGAAATCCAGCCTCTTGGGAACAATGCGTTTATGCTTGCGGATGAAAAACATGATATGATCAATTCTGAGGAAGACTTAAAAGAGATAAACCGGAAGATCGTAAAACTTGGAGAACAGTTCAAAAAACCGGTGGTTGCCACCTGTGATGTGCATTTTATGGATCCTCAGGACGAGGTTTACCGACGGATCATCATGGCAGGAAACGGATTTTCTGATGCAGATAACCAGGCCCCGCTTTATCTTCGTACAACGGAGGAAATGCTGGAGGAATTTTCCTATCTGGGAAGTGAAAAGGCGGAAGAGGTGGTGATCACCAATACCAATAAGATCGCGGATATGATCGAGAAGATATCACCGATCCATCCGGATAAATTTCCACCGGTCATTGAGAACTCCGAGCAGGATCTTAAGAATATCTGTTTCACGAAGGCCCACGAAATGTACGGAGATCCGTTGCCGAAGATCGTGGAGGACCGCCTGGACAGGGAGCTGAATTCTATTATCTCCAATGGTTATGCGGTAATGTATATCATTGCACAGAAGCTTGTGTGGAAGTCCAATGAGGACGGCTATCTGGTTGGATCCCGTGGTTCTGTAGGTTCTTCTCTGGCAGCGACCATGTCCGGTATCACGGAGGTAAACCCTCTGCCGCCTCATTATCTCTGTCCGAATCCGGACTGTAAATACAGTGATTTTGATTCACCGGAAGTAAAGCAGTATGCAGGTATGGCGGGGTGTGATATGCCGGATAAGATCTGTCCGAAATGCGGTGCCAGGATGAACAAGGAAGGCTTTGATATTCCTTTTGAGACATTCCTTGGTTTTAAAGGTGATAAGGAGCCGGATATCGACCTGAACTTTTCCGGTGAATATCAGGCCAATGCCCACCGGTATACGGAGGTTATCTTCGGAAAAGGGCAGACCTTTAAGGCGGGAACCATTGGTACCCTTGCGGAAAAAACCGCATTTGGTTATGTGAAGAACTATTATGAGGAACGGGGGCAGCACAAGCGTTACTGTGAGATCAACCGTATCGTGAAGGGCTGTACCGGTGTCCGCCGTACCACTGGCCAGCATCCGGGAGGTATCATCGTACTGCCTATGGGTGAGGAGATTGAGAAATTTACACCTGTGCAGCACCCGGCCAATGATGTGAACAGTGATATCATCACCACACATTTTGATTACCATTCCATTGACGGAAATCTTCTGAAGCTTGATATACTTGGACACGATGATCCGACCATGATCCGTATGCTGGAGGATCTGACCGGCATCAGTGCAAGAACAGTTCCGCTGGACCAGAGAGATGTCATGTCCCTGTTTGCGGGAACGCAGGCTCTGGGGATCAGTCCGGAGGATATCGGCGGCTGCAGGCTGGGATGCCTCGGGATCCCGGAGTTTGGTACAGACTTTGCCATGCAGATGTTGATCGATACCAAGCCGAAATATTTTTCCGACCTGGTACGTATTGCTGGACTTTCCCACGGCACGGATGTATGGCTTGGAAATGCCCAGGTATTGATCCAGAATGGTACAGCTACCATTTCCACAGCAATCTGTACGCGAGATGATATTATGATCTATCTCATCGGAAAAGGAGTGGAAAGTGGTCTGGCGTTTACCATCATGGAGAGTGTCCGTAAGGGAAAGGGTCTTCGTGAGGAATGGATCCAGACTATGAAAGAGCATGATGTTCCGGACTGGTATATCTGGTCCTGTAAGCTGATCAAGTACATGTTCCCGAAAGCCCATGCGGCAGCCTATGTTATGATGGCGTATCGTATCGCCTGGTATAAAGTGTTTCATCCACTGGCTTATTATGCAGCATTTTTCAGTATCCGTGCCACTTCCTTTTCCTATGAACTGATGTGCATGGGAAAAGAACGTCTGGAATATTATATGGCGGAGATCCGGAAAAAAGGTGATGAGGCATCCAAGAAGGAACAGGATACACTGAAGGATATGAGGATCGTACAGGAAATGTACGCCAGAGGTTTTGATTTTGTGCCGATCGATCTTTATAAGGCAAAGGCACACCGGTTCCAGATCATCGGAGATAAACTGATGCCTGCTCTGGATACCATAGAGGGTCTTGGAGATAAGGCAGCAGAGGCAGTTGTGGATGCTGCCGCAAAAGGCAGATTCCTTTCCAAGGATGATTTCCGTGATCGTACCAAGGTCAGCAAGACCGTTATCGATCTGATGGATGATATGGATCTTTTCGGAGATATCCCGCAGTCCAATCAGATGTCACTGTTTGATTTTACGGGTTGATATATGATACCGGAAGGGCTTACAATAAATAAAAAATACTGCCGTTTATCCTGAAGGCTGATCTGGCAGTGAGAACTCCCAGGAGGATACCAGATACTATGAAAAAAGAAGAATTAAGATACCTGCAGCGACTTGCGGAGCTGTATCCTACTATAGCAAAGGCTTCAACAGAGATCATCAATCTGCAGTCTATATTAAACCTTCCGAAAGGTACCGAGCATTTCATGTCGGACATTCATGGAGAATACGATGCGTTTTCCCATGTTCTTCGGAATGGATCAGGGGCTGTACGAAAAAAGATCGATGATGTATTCGGACATACCTTAAGCAACAGCGACAAACGTTCTCTTGCCACACTGATCTATTATCCGAAGGAAAAGATGGAGGTTGTAAAAAAACAGGAAGAAGACATGGAGAACTGGTATAAGATCACACTTTATCGTCTGATCGAAGTATGCAAGACAACGGCATCCAAATATACCCGTTCCAAGGTCCGTAAGGCACTTCCTGCAGACTATGCATATGTGATCGAGGAGCTGATCACAGAGAAAGCGGAAGTTCTGGACAAAGAAGCATATTACGATGCCATCGTCAATACGATCATTGAGATCGGCCGGGCAGAGAATTTTATCATTGCCTTGGCAGAACTGATCCAGCGTCTTGTTGTGGATCATCTTCATGTGCTGGGAGATATTTATGACAGAGGTCCGGGCCCGCATTTCATCATGGATCGTTTGATGAAATATCATTCGCTGGATATCCAGTGGGGAAATCATGATGTGGTCTGGATGGGAGCTGCTACAGGACAGAAAGCCTGCATTGCAACGGTGATCCGGAACAGCATCCGTTACCGAAATATGGATATTCTTGAGGATGGATATGGGATCAATCTCATGCCTCTGGCAACCTTTGCAATGGAGGCTTATAAGGATGATCCATGTACTGCTTTTGAGATGAAGGGAGATGCCAATAACTATAGTATTCTGGAAGAAGAGCTTGGACGGAAAATGCACAAGGCTATTGCCATTATCCAGTTTAAGCTGGAGGGTCAGCTGATCCGCCGGCACAAAGAATTCCATATGGAAAAGCGTTGTTTGCTTCATAGGATCGATCCGAAAAAGGGAATGATCACACTTCCGGACGGAAAAGAATATCCGCTGACCGATACATATTTTCCTACTATTGACTGGAAAAAGCCATATGAACTTACTACAGAGGAAAAGGATGTAATGGAACGCTTGGATTCCGCGTTCCGAAACTGCGAGAAACTGCAGAATCATGTCCGGCTTCTTCTGGACAAGGGAGGCCTTTATAAAACTTATAATGGAAATCTTCTGTTCCATGGAAGTATTCCGCTTAATGAGGATGGAAGTCTGAAAGAAGTCCAGATTTATGGAAAAACCTACAAAGGAAAAGAATTGTACGATGTTCTTGAGACTTATGTGCGCCGGGCGTTTTTCTCTGTAAATGAGGATGAAAAGCGTAAAGGCAGGGATATTATGTGGTATATCTGGGCAGCTCCGAATTCACCACTGTTCGGAAAAGACAAGATGACCACCTTTGAACGTTATTTTATTAAAGATAAGGAAACACATAAAGAAACTAAAAATGCCTACTATCATCTTCTGGAAAATGAGAATGTTGTAGATGATCTGCTCCGTGAATTTGAACTGGATCCGGAAAAAGGTCACATCATCAACGGGCATGTGCCGGTTCACCAGAGTGAGGGAGAGAGTCCTGTAAAATGCAATGGCAAAGTTCTTGTGATCGACGGCGGTTTTTCCAGACCATATCAGAAGGTTACGGGGATTGCCGGCTATACACTGGTTTATAACTCCTACGGGCTGATCCTGTCTGCTCATGAGCCTTTTACTTCTGCGGAAGAAGCGGTAGCCCAGGAGCAGGATATTGTTTCCAACAGGGTAGCAGTTCACTACAATAACAAACGTACTCTGGTCGGTGATACCGATACCGGAACTGCTCTGAAGGAAAGGATCAGTGAGCTGATCCAGCTTCTGGAAGCTTACAGAAAAGGTATCATCAAAGAGGAAAAAATAAGCAGAATTGAGAAATACAAGAAGCGTTTCCTGTATGCTATAGTAAACAGAGGTGATGCAGATGAGGAAAAAACCAAAAAAAGCAAAAAAAACGGCTGAGAGCGGTTCTGGTCCTGTTGATCATCCTGTTTATTCTGGCAGGACTTGGAGGGATGCTGTATGTTTCCCACAGGGATAAGGTGGAAAAAGAACAACGAAGAGAGGCCGCATTGGCTGCATTGGACAGTATTCCGGAGGTGACAGCAACTCCGGCAGCAACAGCGAACACCGGTTCCGACAGCGACACCGACACCGTCATTGACACCGGTCCCGACAATCCTTCCGGCATTTGAACCGGAAAATTATCAAGGGATCTGGTACAGCGAAGACGGGCTGACAACGATCGATATTTATGATATCAGCCTGAAATCTGTTTCCTTTACCTATAAGAGAGTGAATGGAAAAGATCCTTCCATGACCGCAGAAGCAGATGTGACTGCAGAGGTAGCAGGAAATGCCACACAGTTCCGTTTTAAGGATTCCGAAGGGAATAAGGCAAAAGGAGAGTTTGTTTTCGATAAAAGTGGTGAGCTTTATGTGAAGGTAAAAACATATGAACGGGGAGATGGATCTCTGACCTATCCGAAAACAGAGTCTATTATGACCCGGCAGGAGCCATCCCTGGAAGTATCCGAAAATTCCGAAGAAGATGCTTCCTATAATGAAAGCAACGAAAATTCCTATGAACAGGAATCCTACAGCGAAAGCAGTGAAGATTCTTCTGATGAGAATACAGAAGAATATGAGATTCCCTACGGAGAAGAAGAAACCTATTATACGGAATGATCAAAAAAATAAAACACGGTAAAATAAAGAATCCCCGGATTTTGGCAATCAGGGAATCCCGATACAGGAATTCCCGAAACTGTTCCACATTTCCGGGGATCTCTTTATTTGATCAATTTTTTTGCGGTCTGTGCGGCCGACGAGATAATCGATGCTGGTGTCGTAATAATTTGCCAGCCGGATAAGCATTTCGATAGGAATATTACGGGATCCCGTTTCATAATGGGAATAAGAACGCTGACTGATATGAAGAATCTCACTTAATTCTCTCTGGGACAGATCCGCGTCTGTACGTAAATCCTGAATACGCTGAAATTTCATTGTGCTCACCTCTTCTTTCTATTGAAAGTATAAAACAGAACGAAATGCACCCTTGCAAAAGAGAGCAAAATGGACTATACTAAATTTATTATCTTCTAAAATTCAGAAAATGTCTATCTGAAAATTCCCTTGTTTTTAACCAATGCGGATTTCGAATATCCGCCTGACCTGAAAAGACGAAAAGATGGAAGATCGGGATCCGTTTTTTTCGCAGAAAGGAATGTATTTGTTTGCGAGTGTTTTATCAGCAGCGATCTACGGAATGGAAGTACGTGAGATCCAGGTTGAGGCAGATGTCAGTGATGGTCTGCCTTCTTTTGCTATGGTAGGATTTCCCTCTGCCCAGGTGAGAGAGGCCCAGGAAAGAGTCCGGACTGCATTTAAGAACAACCGGCTTTGTCTGCCACCAAAAAAATGTAACTGTAAATTTTGCACCTGCCGATATGAAAAAGGAAGGAGCCGGTTTTGATCTGCCTGTGGCGGCTGCAGTACTTGCGGCTGCCGGAATTCTGGAACCGGATCTTCTGGAAGGAGTTATGATCGTAGGAGAGATCAGTCTGAATGGAGAGATCCATGGGGTTGCCGGAGTTTTGCCTCGGGTGATCCGCGCAAGAGAGCTGGGCTTACGCTTTTGCGTTATTCCGGAGGAAAACATCCGGGAGGGGAATCTGGTGAAGGATATGCCGGTGTTTGGAGTAAAAAGTCTGAATGACATGATCCGGTGTCTGAGAGACCCAAACACTTATACAACTGCGTATCAGGAAAAAGAAAAAACAGAAAACAAACCGGAAATACCAAAGGTTGATTTTGCGGATATCTGCGGGCAGGAAGGAGCCAGGCGGGCGGCAGAGATCGCAGTGAGCGGTTTTCATAATATTCTTTTTATCGGACCGCCAGGATCCGGAAAGACCATGCTGGCAAGACGTCTGCCGACCATTATGCCGGAGATGACATTTGAGGAAAGCCTGGAGATCACCAAGGTATACAGTGTGGCAGGACTTCTCACGGAAAAAGATCCGCTGATCCGGCAGAGGCCTTTTCGAAGTCCGCATCATACCAGTTCCCCTCAGGCTTTGGCAGGTGGCGGCAGGATACCGGGGCCGGGGGAGATCACTCTTGCACACAGAGGTGTTCTTTTTCTGGATGAGATGCCGGAATTTTCCAGAAAAAGCCTGGAGATCCTGCGTCAGCCGCTGGAAGATAAGGAGATCCATCTGTCCAGAGCTGCCGGAACTTATATTTTTCCGGCTAGTTTTATGCTGGCGGCAGCGATGAATCCTTGTCCTTGCGGATTTTACCCGGATATGAACAGATGTCGTTGTACGTCAGGGGAGATCACGCATTATCTTGGAAAGATCAGCCAGCCTCTCCTGGAGCGTATTGATATCTGCACAGAAGTTCCGGCAGTGAGTTTTTCAAAAATGAAAAAGAAAATTGCAGGGGAATCCTCTGCTCAAATAAGAAAGAGGGTGGAAGCAGTACAGGAGATCCAGAGAGAACGTTACAAAAAGGAAAAATTTTGCTTCAATGGGGAGCTTGACGGAAGAAAACTGGAAAAATACTGTGTAATGACGGGAGGGGCAGACAAACTTCTGGAGCAGGCATATGAGCAGTTTCAATTCAGTACCAGAGCATATCATAAGATCCTGAAAACGGCCAGGACCATCGCGGATATGGAATCTTCCGAAAAGATAAAGGAAGAACATATCTGCGAGGCGTTGGCTTACCGGGCATATGATAAGAAATACTGGTCATAAAACAGAAAAAAGGAAGGTATTTTATATGGAAGAAATACAGCAAACAAGGATCCGGTGTGCCCGGAAGGACAGTAGTGTTTATCCGGCAAGACTTAAGGAACTTCCCGGTATGCCAAAACAATTATATTACATTGGAAGCTTTCCGGATGATGCCAAACCTACAGCGGCGATCGTGGGAGCAAGGCTGTGCAGTCCTTACGGACGGATACAGGCCTTTAATTACGGAAAATTCTTAAGCGAACATGGGGTACAGGTGATCAGCGGTATGGCGGCCGGCATTGATGCTGAGGGCCACAAGGGTGCTCTGGAAGGTGGTACCCCGACCTTTGCCGTGCTGGGAAATGGTGTGGACATCTGTTATCCTTCATCCAGCAGAGGTATTTACCGGAGGATCCCCGAAAAAAACGGAGGGATCATCAGCGAATATGAACCAGGTACCAAAGGCAGGGCATATTATTTTCCGGCAAGGAACCGGATCATCAGTGGACTGGCAGATCTGGTGCTTGTGGTGGAAGCAAAAGAAAAGAGCGGATCACTGATCACAGCTGCCTGTGCACTGGAACAGGGGAAGATGGTATACGCCATTCCGGGAGCGGTAAATGATGCGCTGAGCAGAGGCTGTCACAAGCTGATCTACGACGGAGCAGGAATTGCATACTCTCCGGAAATACTTCTGGATGAGTGGGGATTATCTGTGAAAAAAAAGACAAATTTGTCTGAAAAAAAGCAAGTTAGGACTTGCAACGGATTTGGATTTGGTGTATAGTTGTCTCGATTTACGACCAAAAAATCTGGATCATATTATCAGAAAAACCGGTTTTTCACCGGGAAAAACAGCCGGGATCCTGGGACAGCTTATTTTGATGGGGCTTGTGAAGGAAACCGGGAGACAGTATTATATCAGACTTGAATAAATGCTTTTTTGCCCGGAGATTTAGCAGGATTTTTTAAGCCGGACAGGAAGGCAGAATGAGATTAGGAGAGGTAAAATGGCCAAAAATCTGGTGATAGTAGAGTCACCTGCTAAAATGAAGACAGTAAAGAAATTTCTGGGGGCAAATTATACAGTAGAAGCGTCCAACGGTCATGTGAGGGATTTTCCCAAGAGCCAGTTTGGTATTGACGTGGACAATGATTTTGAACCGAAGTATATTACAATACGGGGAAAGGGTGAGCTTCTTGCAAAACTTCGTAAAGAAGCAAAAAAAGCAGATAAGATCTATCTTGCAACTGACCCTGACCGTGAGGGAGAAGCAATTTCCTGGCATCTGATGCAGGCTTTGAAGACAGATACTGCAAAGATGCATAGGATCACATTTAATGAAGTAACAAAAACAGCAGTTAAGGCGTCCATCAAGCAGGCCAGGGAACTGGACATGAATCTGGTAGATGCACAGCAGGCCAGGCGTATGCTGGATCGTATGGTAGGTTATACCATCAGTCCGCTGCTCTGGGCCAAGGTAAAAAGAGGCTTAAGTGCAGGCCGTGTACAGTCTGTGGCACTGCGTATCATCTGTGACAGAGAAGATGAGATCAATGCATTCATTCCTGAAGAATACTGGAGCCTGGAGGGTGAATTTCAGGTAAAGGGTGAGAAGAAACCGTTGACAGCCAAGTTCTATGGAACAGATAAAAAACTTCCGATCAGAAACCGTCAGGAAATGGATGAGATTCTGAAAAGTCTGGAAGACTGTAAATATGAGATCACAGAAGTAAAAAAAGGTGAGAGGATCAAAAACGCTCCCCTTCCGTTTACCACAAGTACTCTGCAGCAGGAAGCTGCCAAGACACTGAATTTTTCTACGCAGAAGACTATGCGCCTGGCACAGCAGTTATATGAAGGTGTGGATGTAAAAGGCAGTGGTACGGTAGGTCTGATCTCCTATCTGCGTACAGATTCTACTCGAATTTCAGAGGAAGCAGATGCAGCAGCAAGAACTTATATTTCTGAGCAGTATGGTTTGGATTATGTTTCTCAGACAGAGAAGGCAATCAAAAACGGACAGAAGATACAGGATGCTCATGAGGCGATCCGTCCTACAGATATTGCGAGGACACCAGTTCTGGTGAAGGAATCCCTGACCAGGGATCAGTTCCGTTTATATCAGCTGATCTGGAGACGTTTTGCGGCGAGCAGAATGGCACCGGCACGTTATGAGACCACGTCTGTCAAGATCGGAGCAGGTGAGTATGTGTTCACGGTTGCAGCATCCAAGGTTGCCTTTGATGGCTTTATGTCTGTGTACACAGAAGAAGGCGATGACAAAAAGGGCAATGTTTTAAGTCAAAGTCTGGAAAAGGGTATGGAGCTGAAGCTGAAAGAACTGAAGCCGGAGCAGCATTTTACACAGCCGCCGGCACATTACACAGAGGCTTCACTTGTAAAGACTATGGAAGAGCTTGGAATCGGACGTCCGAGTACGTATGCGCCGACCATCACAACGATCATCAGCAGACGCTATGTATCCAAGGAACAGAAAAATCTTTACGTCACAGAGCTTGGAGAGGTTGTTAATAATATTATGAAACAGGCTTTTCCAAGTATTGTGGATGTAAACTTTACAGCAACTATGGAGGGACTTTTGGACTGCGTGGAAGCAGGTACCGTACAGTGGAAAACGGTTGTACGTAACTTCTATCCGGATCTGAAGCATGATGTGGATGAGGCTGAGAAAGAGCTTGAGAAAGTTGATATACAGGATGAGGTTACGGATGTGATCTGTGACAACTGTGGCCGCAACATGGTGATCAAGTACGGTCCTCATGGAAGATTTCTTGCATGCCCCGGATTTCCGGACTGTCGTAATACAAAACCATATTATGAGAAGATCGGTGTTGCATGTCCGAAGTGCGGCGGCGAAATTGTCATGAAAAAAACGAAAAAAGGCAGAAAATATTACGGATGTGAGAATAATCCGGAATGTGATTTTATGTCCTGGCAGAAACCTTCTGCAAAGAAATGTCCGAAATGTGGTAATTATATGCTCGAAAAGGGAAATAAGCTGGTTTGCAGCCAGGAAACCTGCGGATATGTGGAACAAAAACCAAAAGATGAAGATTGATTGAATAAATGCTTTTCCACCAATTTTCAGAAAATCCCGTTAAAAATAAAAAATATAAAAAAGTCTTGTAAATTTCCAGAATAACGTGTAATATTAGACTAGAAAAACGATTTCTTTCAAAGTACGAAAGTGAAAGGAGGAAAAATGAGCGTTCAGTTGCTAGATAAAACTAGAAAAATCAATAAGCTTCTGCATAACAGCAGCTCAAGCAAGGTAGTGTTTAACGACATTTGCCAGGTGCTCATGGAAACCTTAAGTTCCAATATCCTGGTACTCAGTAAGAAAGGTAAGGTTCTGGGAGTCAGTATCTGCCCGGGTGTGGATGAGATCACAGAGCTGATCGATGACAAAATCGGCGGACATATCGACCCGTTATTGAATGAGAGATTTCTTGGTGTTCTTTCCACAAAGGAGAATGTCAATCTCCAGACACTTGGCTTTGAGCATGTACCCGGAAATTATCAGGGAATCGTGAATCCGATCGATATTGCAGGTGAGAGACTGGGAACGTTATTCATGTACCGCAATGATCATCCCTATGATATTGAGGATATTATTGTCAGCGAGTATGGTACAACAGTTGTAGGCTTGGAAATGATGCGTGCGGTTCATGACGAGAACGCAGAAGAAGACAGAAAACAGCAGATCGTTAAATCGGCATTCAGTACACTGTCCTTCTCAGAACTTGAGGCGATCATCCATATTTTTGATGAGCTGGATGGGGATGAGGGTATCCTGGTTGCCAGCAAGATCGCTGACCGTGTAGGTATCACCAGATCCGTGATCGTAAATGCACTGCGTAAATTCGAGAGTGCAGGTGTGATCGAATCCCGTTCATCCGGTATGAAGGGAACTTACATTAAAGTTCTTAATGAAGTGATCTTTGATGAGCTTGAGGAGATAAAAGCACAGAGAAGCAAGAAGGCATAATGTGATCAGCACTGTCAGATGCTTGATATAAGATAAAGAACGTGACAAAAGAGACTTCCCGCTAGCGTGGGAGTCTCTTTTTTGTCTGTTTCATAAAATCAAAATAAATAATGAAATTGAGAAAACAAGAGAAAACAAGAGTATAAAAGAGATAAAATCAGAATAATATAGAAAAACCATATCTTAAAAGGGTTGCGAAAATATGTGAAATTCACTAATATAGCCATAGTGATTAGCACTCGTATAAAGTGAGTGCTAGCAGACGAAGATGGAACTTATAAAGGAGGAACATAGATCATGAAGTTAGTACCTTTAGGCGACAGAGTAGTATTAAAACAGGTTGAAGCAGAAGAGACAACAGCATCCGGAATCGTACTTCCGGGACAGGCACAGGAGAAACCACAGCAGGCAGAAGTTATCGCAGTTGGTCCTGGCGGAGTTGTAAATGGCAAAGAAGTAAAGATGGAAGTAGAAGTCGGAAACACTGTTATTTACTCCAAATATGCAGGAACAGAAGTTAAGATGGATGGTACGGATTACATCATTGTAAAACAGGAAGATATCCTGGCAGTTATTAAATAATATAAACATCTTATCGTATATCAATATAAATAGGAGGTCATTTTATCATGGCAAAAGAAATTAAATATGGCGCAGAAGCAAGAGCAGCACTTGAAGCTGGTGTAAATAAACTTGCAGATACAGTAAGAGTAACACTTGGACCGAAAGGAAGAAACGTAGTACTTGACAAATCTTTCGGTGCTCCGCTTATCACAAACGATGGTGTTTCCATCGCAAAAGAGATCGAGCTTGAGGACGGATTCGAGAACATGGGTGCTCAGATCATCAAGGAAGTTGCATCCAAGACAAACGATGTAGCAGGTGATGGTACTACAACAGCGACTGTACTTGCTCAGGCAATGGTTCATGAGGGAATGAAGAACCTGGCAGCAGGTGCCAACCCGATCATCCTCAGAAAAGGTATGAAAAAAGCAACAGATGTTGCAGTAGAAGCGATCAAGAACATGAGCCAGGCAATCAACGGCAAAGAGCAGATCGCTAACGTAGCAGCAATCTCTGCAAGTGATGAGCAGGTTGGACAGCTTGTTGCTGATGCTATGGAGAAAGTTTCCAAAGACGGTGTTATCACTGTTGAGGAGTCCAAGACCATGCATACAGAGCTTGACCTTGTAGAAGGTATGCAGTTTGACCGTGGATATATTTCCGCATACATGTCCACAGATATGGAGAAAATGGAGGCAACTCTTGATGATCCGTACATCCTGATCACAGACAAGAAGATCAGCAATATCCAGGAGATCCTTCCACTTCTTGAGCAGGTTGTTCAGGCCGGTGCGAAACTTCTCATCATCGCTGAGGATGTTGAGGGTGAGGCCCTTACAACTCTGATCGTCAACAAACTGAGAGGAACCTTCCAGGTAGTAGCTGTAAAAGCTCCTGGCTATGGTGACAGAAGAAAAGAGATGCTTCAGGATATCGCGATCCTGACAGGCGGACAGGTGATCTCCGATGAGCTTGGTCTTGACCTGAAAGAAGCTAAGATGGAGCAGCTTGGACGTGCAAAATCTGTTAAAGTTGCAAAAGAGAACACAGTTATCGTTGATGGTCTCGGTGACAAAGATGCCATTGCAAAACGTGTTGCACAGATCCGTGCGCAGATCGAGGAGACAAAATCCGAGTTCGATAAAGAGAAACTTCAGGAGAGACTTGCAAAACTGGCTGGCGGCGTAGCTGTTATCCGTGTAGGTGCTGCTACTGAGACAGAGATGAAAGAAGCAAAACTTCGTCTTGAGGATGCTCTTGCAGCAACAAGAGCAGCTGTTGAGGAAGGTATCATCGCAGGTGGCGGATCTGCTTACATCCATGCTTCCAAAGAGGTTGCAAAACTTGCAACAACACTTGAAGGAGATGAGAAGACAGGTGCTTATGTGATCCTGAAAGCTCTTGAGGCTCCGCTGTTCCACATCGCTGCAAACGCAGGACTGGAAGGCGCTGTTATTATCAACAAAGTAAGAGAGTCTGAGATCGGTACAGGCTTCGATGCTCTCAATGAGAAATACGTAAACATGGTTGAGAACGGAATCCTTGATCCGGCTAAGGTTACAAGAAGTGCTCTTCAGAATGCTACAAGTGTTGCATCTACACTCCTTACAACAGAGGCTGTAGTTTCCACAATCAAAGAAGATACTCCGGCTCCGGCTGCAAACCCGGGAATGGGAATGATGTAATTATCAGCTGAGCAGGTGAAATAATTAATTCACAAAATGAGAGGGCCTGCGCCATAGACGCGGCTCTCTTTTTGTGTTATAATCAAAAAGTCAGTAAATTACGAAAGGAAGAAACAAATGAGTGACTTATATTCAGAGCTTCTGGTAAAAAAGAAGCAGACAGCGAAAGATCTGGTTGTGAAATACGGTCTGATAGCGCTGACGGTGATCATGGTCCTGGGAGGCCTTGTGCTGAATGTACTTTTGCTGGTACCGGCTATTGCACTTGGTATTGCATGTTATTTTGTAATACCGAAGACAGATCTGGAGTACGAGTATCTGTTTGTTAACGGAGAACTGGACATTGATATGATCATGTCAAAATCAAAAAGGAAAAGAGTGAAATCGCTCCAGCTTGCGGAGGCAGACCTTGTGGCACCATTAAAGTCCCACAGAATGGACTATTATAATGGCAATCAGAAGATGAAAGAGTATGATTTTTCATCAGGAATTGAGGATCATAAACGCTATGCAATGATCATAAGAGACAGTGGAGAAACCTGCAAAGTGATCCTGGAACTGGATGACGCACTTGCAAATACCATGAAAAATTCTGCACCAAGTAAAGTTTTTTTGGATTGACATGAATCTTGTTTTTTGTTACACTAGTTCACAAATTTAAAATATCTTACACAAGGGAGGAAATGCAATGGGTACTATTATTGGTGAAGGCATTACGTTTGATGACGTCCTTCTGGTTCCGGCTTATTCTAAAGTGATTCCGAATCAGGTAGATGTTTCAACGTATTTAACCAAGAAAGTAAAGCTGAATATCCCCATGATGAGTGCGGGAATGGACACAGTTACAGAGCACAGAATGGCAATTGCCATGGCCAGACAGGGTGGTATCGGTATCATCCACAAGAATATGTCCATCGAAGCACAGGCAGAAGAGGTTGATAAGGTTAAACGTTCTGAGAACGGTGTTATTACAGATCCATTTTATCTTTCACCGGAGCATACACTGAAAGATGCCAATGATCTGATGGCGAAATACCGTATTTCCGGTGTTCCGATCACAGAAGGCAGAAAGCTTGTAGGTATTATCACAAACCGTGATCTTAAATTTGAGACAGATTTCAGCAGAAAGATCAAGGAGTGCATGACTTCTGAAGGACTGATCACAGCCAAGGAAGGAATCACACTTGAGGATGCCAAGAAGATCCTTGCGAAATCCCGTAAGGAGAAATTACCCATTGTAGATGACGACTTTAATTTAAAAGGACTCATTACCATCAAGGATATCGAGAAACAGATCAAATATCCGCTTGCAGCCAAGGATGCACAGGGACGTCTTCTCTGTGGTGCGGCAGTTGGTATCACAGCCAATGTACTTGCACGTGTAGATGCACTTGTGAAAGCGAATGTGGATGTAATCGTAATTGATTCCGCACATGGTCATTCTGAGAATATCTTAAAAGCAGTCCGCGAGATCAAGGCTGCATATCCGGAACTTCAGGTTATCGCAGGTAACGTTGCAACAGGAGCAGCTACCAAGGCACTGATCGAAGCTGGTGTAGATGCAGTTAAAGTTGGTATCGGACCTGGATCTATCTGTACCACACGTGTTGTTGCAGGTATCGGTGTACCGCAGGTTACTGCTGTTATGGATTGCTATGAAGTAGCCAACAGCTACGGAATCCCGATCATCGCAGATGGTGGAATCAAGTATTCCGGAGACATCACCAAGGCTATCGCGGCAGGCGCCAATGTCTGCATGATGGGCAGCATGTTTGCTGGATGCGATGAGAGCCCGGGAACATTCGAGCTCTATCAGGGAAGAAAATATAAAGTATACCGTGGAATGGGATCTATTGCAGCTATGGAGAACGGCAGCAAGGATCGTTACTTCCAGGAGAACGCCAAGAAGCTTGTTCCAGAAGGTGTTGAAGGACGTGTTGCATACAAAGGACACGTTGAGGATACCGTATTCCAGTTAATTGGCGGTTTAAGATCCGGTATGGGTTACTGCGGAGCAGAGAACATTGAGAAGCTGAAAACAACAGGCAGATTCATTAAGATCTCCGCTGCATCTCTCAAGGAGTCACATCCACATGACATCCATATCACAAAAGAGGCTCCAAACTACAGTGTAGATGAATAATAAAGGAAAAAAAGGTAAGACCGGTAAAAAGTCACCCAGGCCGTCCCATAGCGGGCGGCCTGTTTCCGTAAAGAAAACTTCCTCCGGGTCTTCCAGAAGAAAAAAGAAGTCTTTGAGAAAAAAGAACCCGATCAAGATCCTACAGAGGATTGTGCTGATATGTATCATTGTGATCGTTGCTTTTGCTGCGTGTGCGTTAGGATACGCATTTTTTGAGATGCGCATGGAACAGAGTGAAACTCAGTCCGGACAGGAAGAAATATCCGGGAATGCCAGCGGAAATGGCGGACCGGAACAATGGCAGGCAGAAGGAGCACCTTTTATTGATGTGGAGCTTCTGACACCGAATTCCTATTCCAGACCACAGATTTCTATCGAACAGGTAAATTATATAGCCATTCATTATACGGCCAATCCGGGATCTACTGCCATATCCAACCGGAATTATTTTGAAAATCTTGCGACAACGCAGGACAACAAAGTCAGCAGTCATTTTGTGATAGGTTTGGAGGGAGAAGTGGTACAATGTATTCCCACTTCAGAAATATCCTATGCCACAAATTCCAGAAATGTAGATACCATATCCATTGAATGCTGCCATCCGGATGAAACAGGGCAGTTTAATACAGCAACCTATGATTCGGCGGTAAAGCTGACAGCGTGGCTTTGTACACGCTTTGGACTGACTTCGGATCAGGTGATCCGTCATTATGATGTCACAGGTAAAGACTGTCCGAAGTATTACGTGGAAAATCCCGATGCATGGATCCAGATGAAATCAGACATTGCAGCACAGATCCAGACAGATTATGCATTACAGGGGAAATAAAGTGTTATTGTTTATTTTGTGAGCAACAAGAAGTCTGGAAAAATAATTTCTGAAAATAGGGGCTTGAAAATTAAGAAGAAGTATTGTAGTATAACAGCAGAAGCTGCATGACTGGCGGAAAGTAGGATTACCTACAGGGAGTGCAGTGAAGTGAGAAGCCGACCGCCTGGGCAGCCTGATAAGGGGTGTCCAGGCGGTTTTTTGTTACCGTTCATATCCTGGGATAAGCCCCGGGCCTTACATTAGACAAGGAGGACTGTGAAAAATGACGACATTTTCACTTGAAAAAGAACTGAAAGAAAATTCCTATCCGGGAAGAGGAATTGTGATCGGACGTTCCGCTGACGGGAAACATGCAGTTACTGCATATTTTATTATGGGAAGAAGCGAGAACAGCAGAAACCGTATTTTTGTTGAGGATGGGGAAGGAATCCGTACACAGGCTTTTGATCCGTCCAAGCTTACAGACCCGAGCCTGATCATTTATGCACCGGTACGTGTCCTTGGAAATAAGACCATCGTAACAAACGGTGATCAGACAGATACGATCTATGAGGGAATGGACAGACAGCTCACCTTTGAACAGTCTCTCCGCAGCAGAGAGTTTGAGCCGGATGCGCCGAACTATACACCTCGTATTTCAGGTGTTCTTCATGTTGAAGACGGTAAATTCAATTATGCGATGTCTATTTTAAAGAGCAATAACGGAAATCCGGATTCCTGTCTTCGTTATACATTTGCCTATGAGAATGCGGCGGCAGGACAGGGACGTTTTATCCATACTTATAAATGCGATGGAAATCCACTTCCAAGTTTCGAGGGAGAGCCGAAGCTGGTAGAGATCCCAAGCGATATTGATGAGTTTACGGATCTCCTCTGGAAGAGCCTGAACCAGGATAATAAAGTTTCTCTCTTTGTTCGTTTTATTGACATTGAGACAGGAAAATATGAATCCAGGATCGTAAACAAGAATAAATAAGAAAATAGGGATATCACAGAGAACGGAGGAGCTTTTTCATGAAAGAATTACAGTTAAAATACGGATGTAACCCAAATCAGAAACCATCAAAGATCTATATGGCAGATGGAAGTGAGCTTCCGATCCAGGTACTCTCCGGAAGACCAGGATACATCAACTTCCTGGATGCCTTTAATGGCTGGCAGCTGGTACGTGACCTTAAGAAAGCAACCGGACTTCCGGCAGCAACTTCATTTAAGCATGTATCTCCGGCAGGTGCTTCCATCGGACTTCCGCTGAATGAGACACTGGCAAAGATCTACTGGGTAGGTGATATGGACTGGAAGAATTTTTCCCCGCTTGCATGTGCGTATGCAAGAGCAAGAGGTGCAGATCGTATGTCATCATTTGGTGATTTTATTTCTCTTTCTGATGTCTGCGACAAAGATACCGCAATGCTGATCAAGAGAGAGGTTTCTGATGGTGTGATCGCACCAGGATATACAGAGGAGGCTCTTGAAATTCTGAAGCAGAAGAAAAAAGGCAATTACAATGTGATCCAGATCGATGAAAACTATGTTCCAGAACCTTTGGAGCACAAACAGGTATTTGGAGTCACCTTTGAGCAGGGCCGCCAGGAGCTGGCAATTGATGATGCGCTGATCTCCAATATTGTAACAGAGAATAAAGAGCTTACGGAAGAAGCCAAGAGAGATATGAAGGTTTCTCTGATCATCCTGAAATATACACAGTCCAATTCTGTATGCTTTGTTAAGGACGGACAGGCTATCGGCGTTGGTGCAGGACAGCAGTCCCGTGTACATTGTACACGCCTTGCAGGTCAGAAGGCAGATAACTGGTATCTCCGTCAGTGTCCGAAAGTACTGGAGCTTCCGTTTAAAGACACGATCACACGTGCGGAGAGAGATAATGCCATTGATGTTTACATTGGTGAGGAATATATGGATGTCCTTGCAGATGGTGCATGGGAAAAGACATTCACAGAGAAGCCGGAAGTGTTCACAAAAGAAGAGAAGAGAGCATGGCTGGATGGTCTTACCGGCGTGACACTGGGATCCGATGCATTCTTCCCGTTCAGTGATAATATCGAGCGCGCATATAAGAGCGGTGTAAAATATATTGCAGAGCCGGGTGGATCTGTACGTGATGACGCAGTTATCGATACATGTAATAAGTATGGAATGGTGATGGCATTTACAGGAATCCGACTTTTCCAC